>Ga0209573_1000684_pt1 | contig 65010 bp, 43 predicted proteins | sample TNRBio252014_DNA_FD_185870 | JGI IMG/M metagenome (GOLD analysis project Ga0209573, IMG submission 185870) | Wastewater treatment Type I Accumulibacter community from EBPR Bioreactor in Madison, WI, USA - TNR Reactor_6/25/2014_ DNA (SPAdes)... | ecosystem: Engineered > Bioreactor > EBPR >...
GCATACGCCTCCACGATCGGACGCATGACCGACGACGTCTTCTGTTTCATTCTCTTAGCATTTGATTCGGCGGCAAGATCCGGCGCATACGTGGAATAGGCAAGATGCGCTTCACCGAATGCTTACGATAAAATAGCCGTTTGCAGCCGTTCGACGATCCCGCTGAACGAGTCCATTAATTAAATTTGTGGCCGCAATACTTGGTTTACCATGCCTTGCAGCCACATTCACCCCCCGACAACCATGCAGCTTGATAACATTCAACTAAAGAAGAGAAATGTCCACGGAGGTATTTCGTATGAATCTGAAGTCTTTTCTCAGTGGAAGAATCCTGAAATGCTGGCCTATGTACAATCCCAGGAAAAGCTGGGGGAAGTCCCTTGGGAAGGTGATCCTTCCAGAATAAAATCTATCTATCAACTGCCCAACGGTATGGTAGCAACAACAATTTATTCTTCCAGCATTGTAATCTACCGCTCTTTAGAAGACTACCAAAACTACGAGAAAGCCGTCAAATTAGGCGAGGGAAAAAATGAGCTTGAGCAGTACAAAAAGCTACAGGATACAAGAGAACCGCGCCCACGCGCCATCTACACCCAAACGGGTGAAAAAGTGCCGTACCTACAGTATAGTACCAACTTGCCTGACGTATCGGCGTTCCAACCCTTAGCGCCCTTAGCTTATGGAAAAGCATGGTTAGACAAACAAGGTTTCTATTGGCTCAACTGGTTAAATGCCAGACGCTATTTGCAGTTTTCTACCGCCGCGTACATGCAGGCATGGATAGACCACATCATGCTGGAGGGAGACTTGCGGCAATGGAAGAGCAGAAATCCCTACCAAAAAAACATTTTGGAGAAGCGCAAAGAAATACAGGCACAATTCGCGGAAATGCTCGGTTTGGAAGCCCTCTCCTTAGAGGAGGTGAGCGTACATGGAAGCCGGCAAATCCATCAGGCCATGCGGCGGCATGTTTTCACAGATGAGTTCATCCATGCTGTCTTTTTGCCACTCACCCTTTACTTGGGCGACCTCTACATCAAAATGAAAAGAGGAAACTGGATCATCCGCCACGATGATAAAATTGACACCTGGATACCCCTGATACAGTTGGAAAACGGCCGCATCTTTGACATAGGCACGGATATCTATTACGACCTTTTGGAAAACGAAGACGAACCCGATTTTTTTCCTCCCTTGATGGAAGTATTCAGAAGGGCACGGTGAATAGGTACAGCGTATTCAAGATTGGTCCGTCACTTACAACCAAGTCCGGCCACACGAAAGTCTCGGTTATTTATCCCCTGTCAAGTTTGAGAACCCGAACTAAGTTTTATACTTTTGATTAGTTGCGGCCTATGAGAAGCGTACACCAGCTTATCTCCGTCCTCTCGCGGGTTTCCCCGCCACCTATCCCCCGCGCAAGCTGCCTGTAAGGGGCCGACGATAGGAGGCCGTGCGCAGCACCGAGGCGAATAGCCGAGGCTTACCCGGCCCAAAGGGACGTGGCCGGAAGGGAGCGACCCCGACGGTAGGAGGGGATGCGCCCGGAAAAGGTTGAGGCTAAGGTTGAGGTTGAGGCTAAGGTTGAGACTGAGGTTGAGGCTAAGGTTGAGGTTGAGGTTGAGACTAAGGTTCAGACCGAGCGGGAGCAAAATGGAAACGCCGTATCGCCTTCGGATGAGAAGCGATACGGCGCCATGTGTAAAGAGTAGTTATTTTGGAACCATCAGACAGCTCGAAAGCCATACCCAAGGGTAGCCATCTGATGAATAGATACCGGCCGGGCGGGAAACGCTGCCTGAGGCGCAAAAAACCGCAAAAAAATTACCGGCAAAGCTGGAGCACCCCGTTGTACCAATCCACCAGCGTGATGCGGCGGGCCAGTTGGAGGTCTTTGCAGGCTTCTTCGAGGCGGTTGAGGTCGAGGTAAGCCTGGCCGCGCAGCAGCAGCAGCTTGCCGTCGCGGGGGAAGAGGGTCAGGGCCTCGCTCATTTTGGCTAAGCCTTCTTCGGTTTTCTCCTCGTTGTAGAGGGTAGCGCCCTCCTCGGCTAAGTCGGAGGCCCGGCCGTACTGCTCCACTACCGTCTGGCAGGCGGGGGCCGTAGGCGAAAAGGCTAAGCTAACGTCTAATGCGGCGTTGACGGGGCGGCCCTGGTACCGGGCGGGAGTCCACCTGCCGTAGGTAGAGGTGCAGGCATCGATGGCCTCGTACCAGAAGTCGAAGCCCAGGTTGTTGTAGTCGGTGATGTTGAGGATGCCCACGGTATTGTCGGCGCGCACCAGCAACTGTACATCTACCTGGCCCATGCGGCAACTATCGTTGCCGATGGCGGGATACTTCAGCCGGTCGGCGAGGTAAGCCTGGAGGGCCTCGGCGCCGCCTTTAAAGTCGAGCGCCTGGTCGAACTCGATGTAAATGGTATCGCGACCATTGAAGGCATAAGGCAGCGGCTCTTCCAATTTGAAGCGCACGGGCAGGTTGAACTGCACCCGCACGGGCTGCCCGCCCTGTCGGCCGGGGATCCAGCGGACGCCGTCGCGCTGCATGGCCTCCAGCAGGCGCAAGGCGGCGGCGCCTGCGCCGCCGCCGATGTCGCGCACAACGGCGGCATTGGACAGGGAGCCGTCTTTTTCTACCACAAAAGTGATGACCACCGTGCCTTCCAAGCCTTGCTCGCGGGCCTCGGCGGGGTATACGATGCGGCGGTAGATGTAGTCGAGCAGGCGCTGTTCGGCGCATTTGCGGCGGGCTACGAGGCTGCTGTCGGGATGCTCGCAGCCTGGAAAGCGGGGCATCTCTTCCACCGTTTTAAAGATGGTCGTATCGGTGGCCGGGGCAGTCTGAGCCCCCAGCCATAGCGGGCCGGCCAGGGCCAAAAGCCCTGCCAGCACCGCTGCACAAATGCGTATGGTTTTTTCGTTGGTTGTGTTCATCATGTCTTCTTAAAAGGCAATCAGCTCGCGGTTGAGTTTAAAGTCGCCGAGGATGTAGCCCGGCTTAAGCAAGGTGGGCTGGGTATCGAAACGCTTGGAGATGATGATGCGGTCTTGGGGCGCAAACATGAAGATCATGGGCTGCTCGTCGTAGATGATCTCCTGGAGTTTGCGGTAGCCCTGGTTGCGGGTATTCTCGTCGAGCGAGGTGCGAATGTTGTCGATGAGGGCGTCGGTTTCGGCATTGCCAAAGCCTACGCGATTGGAGCCCGAGGGCGTATCGCTGGAGGTATGCCACAACTGCTTGGGATCGTCGGGCAGGTGCTCGCTGGCAAAGCCGCCGGCATAGAGCTGGTACTTGCGGGGAACTACGTGCTCGGCCATGATGGTGGGAAACGCCTTGGCGTTGATGGTGAGCTTTATGCCGGCCTGGCGGGCATTGTTTTGGAACAGCAGGGCCATATCATTGCCGAAGCGGCTGGAGGCGGCCACCAGCAGTTCGAGTTCGAGCTCGCGGCGCTCGCCGTTGACGTCCTTGTCGAGGGTGCCGTTGCCGTTGGTGTCTTGCCAGCCGGCGGCGGCCAACAGTTCTTTGGCCTTGGCCACGTCGAAGGCGATGAGCGGCAGGTCTTTGTGGTAGTAGGCCTTGGAAGGGTGGAACGGCCCCGATACGCGGGTAGCGAAGCCCTCGTAGAGGTCGCGGATGAGGGCGTCTACATCCATCAGGTGCGCCAGGGCGCGGCGGGTGCGCTTGTCGGACAACAGGGGGTCGCGGGTATTGATGGCGATGGTTAATACCTGAAAGACCGAGGGGTTATGGAAGTTGTAGTATTTCGACACATTGGGGTTGGTCATCAGGCCCTTAAAATCGCGGCTATCAATCTGGGTGCTCACGTCGATGGCCTGGTCGGCAATGGCATTGAGGGTTGCCGTGGGGTCGGGGACGATGAGGAAGTCGAGGGTATCGGGGTAGGCGGCGAAGACGGGTTTGTCTTCGGCAAGGGCGTCGCCCCACCAGTTTTTCTTGCGCACAACGCGGATGCGCTGGCCGGTTTCCCAGCCATCGAACTGATAGGGGCCGGAGCCTACGACGGCGCCTTTCTCGCGGGCAAACCGCTCGCCATTGAAGGCGTCGGCAAATTGCTGGATGCGGGGGTCGTTGGCGAGGGCGGCCACCTTAGCCGAGTCGGCGAGGTCGGCGAAGGGGATATCGCGCATGAGGCCCTGAGCATCGTAGATGTAGGCCGGCATGACGTACATGCTGCCTAAGGCCGCTTCGCCGAGGATGTATTTCTCGTTGGTGACGATGGTATAACGACGGTTGTTGGCCGGGTCGACGACGATGTCTTTTACAGAGCTGAAGTAGGAGCGGGAAGCTTCGGCGTTGACTTTGGGGTTAAATAGGGCCTTGAAGGTAAACAGCACATCGGCGGCCGTAACGGGCCGGCCATTGTCCCATTTGGCTTCGGGAATGAGCTCGAAGGTATAGCTGAGCCCTCCGGCATAGGGGCCTTCGGTCAGTTCTTTCACTTCGGGCCGGCTTTTGGCTAAGAAGGGAATGATTTCGAGGGTGACGGGATCGAAAGTAAGGGGCGACTGGAAGAAGGTTTCCTGTACTACCCGACCGTAAGCGCTGGTGGATATCAGCGGGTTGAGCTTGTCGGGCTCGGCTTGCAGCCTCACGTAGACGGTGTTGTTGGCATGCTTAAAAGCAATGCGCTCTTGCTTGGGTTTGCAGGCGCTGAATACCAACAGCAAAAAGAGGGGTAGTAGAAAAGATAGTTTTTTCATAAGTATAAAAGCTCTTTAAAGGCCGAACTTACGAACATTTTGTGGAATGCTCATCATGCGGCCGGATTTATGAAGCAGGAATCATTTTCAAACATTTGGAGGTCGGGTATGTTGTATGACAACGATCGGTAGGGGGAGTAAGCTGCCCGTGTGAGGGATAGGAGCGGTATGCCCCGACGACGTTTACCCCGTGGAATAGCGCAGCGTATATTCCACGGGGTGAAGAAGGAGGGGCATAAGAGCGGATAGCCCGACCCCCGGCCCCGGCATTAGCGCTATTACAGGGCAGGCGGCTACGGGGGCCGGGGGGCACACCCAAAAAAACATACCAACATACCAATACCACGCGATATGACAAAAGTATTGATTGCCGGCGGGCGGGGTCTGATCGGGATGCGGCTGAGCGGGCTGCTGAAAGCGCAGGGCTATGAAGTGGCGCATCTGAGCCGGCAGGCGCGGGCGGGCGGGCCTTACCCCACGTATGCCTGGAACCCCGCTGCGGGCACGGTGGATGCCGAGGCAGTGCGCGGCGCCGACTACATCATCAACTTAGCGGGCGAGGGCATAGCCGACCGGCCGTGGACGGAGGCGCGCAAGGCGGCGCTGATTGGGAGCCGTACCGACAGTGCGCGCACGCTGCTGAGGGCCTGTATGGAGACGGGCTGGAAGCCCAAGGCGTATCTGGCGGCTTCGGCCATTGGCTATTACGGCGACCGGGGCGAGGAACGGCTGCCCGAGACGGCGGGCGTGGGGCAGGGCTTTATGGCTGAGACCTGCGCGGCCTGGGAGGCGGCTACGGAGGAGGTAAGAGCGGCTTTGGGCGTGCGCGCCTTTGTGCTGCGGATCGGAATTGTGCTGTCGAGTCAGGGCGGAGCGCTGGCCAAGATGATACCGCCGGCCAAGCTGCTGGTATCGCCTTACTTCGGCGACGGGCGGCAGTGGTACGCCTGGATACACATCGACGATGTGTGCGGCATTTTTATGCGGGCCATAACGGAGGAGCGCTGGGCGGGCGTGTACAATGGGGTGGCGCCCGAGCCGGTGCGCAATGCCGGGTTGGCGCGGGCGCTGCCGGCGGCGCTGGGGCGGCCGGCGGTATCGTTTCCTACGCCTGCTTTTGCGCTGCGGTTAGCTATGGGCGAGATGGCCGACGTGATTTTGAACAGCAACCGCTGCGTGCCCGAGCGGCTGCTGGAGGCGGGTTATGTGTTTCAGCACCCGAAGTTGGACGGAGCGCTGCGCGACGTGGTGAGCCGGGGGGTATAGCGCAAAATAAGCGCGGCCCATTTTGCGCCTGAGGCAGGGCAAAATGGGCCGCATGGTGCAGAAGGGGCAACCGCGATTAGTTGTCGGCAGCCTTGTCTTCCTTATCGTCATCGTCGTCGCCTTTGCCAAAGACCTTTTCTTTGAGGTCTTCGAGGGCGTCTTCGACGGTATCCATGGCTTTTTCAACGGCGTCTTCGAGCTTTTCGCCCACTACGGAGGTAACGGCTTTGGCCGTATCGGCGAGGTCTTCGAGCGACTCGCTGAGGGTAGTGGTTGCGGCTTCGATGAGCGACTCCTCCTTAGGCTCGGCGGCCGGAGCTTCAGCTTCATCGGGAGCGGTTGCTTCGGGAGCGTCGTCGGCATCGGGAGCGGTTGCTTCCGTTTCGGCGGCCGTTGGCGTCAGTGCAGCGGCTGCCCTGGCGATTTTATCCTGTTCATCGTCGGTAAGAGCGCCTTGCTGGGCGCGGATTTCGCCGGCGATTTTCTCCTTAGCGGCTTCTTTGGCCTCTTCGAGGCGTTCGCGCTCCTTGCGCTTCGACTCGCGCTCCTGTTGTTTCTGGAGGCGATCCTCCAGTTGGGCGCGGGTTTGGTGCATTTCCTGAAGTTTTTCGCGCTTCGACTGGATGCGCTGCTCGATCATGAGGATTTTAGCCTGGCGGATCTGCGCTTCGAGCTGGCCGTCGGTGGAGTCAATTTTCTTCTTTTGGAAGGACAGGTCGGCTTCGTCGCGTTCGATGGATTTCTCCATTTTGTCGATGGCTGCCAGCAGGCCTTCGTAGCGGCGGTTGGTGCGATCGCCGCCGCCGGCTTCTTCGCCGCCGCCGCCGCTGCCTGCGGCAGGGCCGGAGCCGCCGCCGAATCGCTTGTCTTTCAGAGCTTTGAAGGCGGTGTCAAGACGTTGCCACACTTTGGTGCGGTGGTCGCGGGTGAAGTCGATTTCGCGGAATTTCTGTTGGAGGCTCTTGAGCTCGTCGAATACTTTCGACAGGTGGAGGCCTTCTTCGATGCGCTTTTCGGCCTCTTCGAGAGAAGCGAAGAAGCGGTCGACATTTTCGCGGGACTTAGCGCGGAACTCCTCGTCCATGCGGGTGCGCAGCGACTTGAGGTGGGTGAAGGCCGCGTTGGTGCGGTCGCGGAGTTGGTCGGCATGTTCGCGCAGCAGGTTTCGATCGCGGACCTGGTTCTGCACTTTATCCCAGAAGGATTTGAGGCCATTCCAGAGTTCGTCGTCGAAGCGGTCGAGGCGATTGGCACGCTCCTCCATCTCTTCCAATTCGGAGCGGTAGCTTTGGTTGAGTTTGGTTGAGAGCACCATATAGTGCCACTCTGTTTGGGCTCGCTGAATGAGATCGCCGCGTTCGATGCGGATATCATCGGGCAGGAGGGAGTTCGTCATAGAGAGTTCCCGTTCGATCTTCTGGTGGCCTTCGGGGAAGTCCACGGGTTGATCCGTGCGCCAGTGATCCATCATCTTCTGGTAAAACTCGTCTGTAGCGACAGCTTCCGGAAACAGGTAGGTGACTACCTTGTTGTTGTCGGGCAGCAGCTCCATAGCTACCAGTACCTTTTCGTCCTGGGCATTCGTACCCCAAAGCACAAGTTTGTTCTTCATAATGGCTGATGTGCGTTAACAAAACAGGGCAACGTCCCGTTTAAGTCGACAAATCAATGATTAACAGCCGGTAAAATTAACACTTTCTGCATAAACCGACAGCTTTTACCGGCAAAAGCTGCAAATTATTATCCCAATGCTCACCCGAGGAGGCCATTGGCGTGGAGGTATTCGGCAATTTGGATGGCGTTGGTAGCCGCTCCTTTGCGCAAATTATCGGCAACGATCCAGAGGTTGAGGCCGTTTTCAATGGAGTCATCGCGGCGGATTCGTCCTACGAACACTTCGTCGCGGTCTTTGGCAAACCGGGGCATGGGGTAGCTGAAGCGGGCCGGATCGTCTTGCAGGACGATGCCGGGGGTCTGCGCCAGCAGTTCGCGCACTTCTGCCAGCTCATAAGGCTGGTGGAATTCGATATTGACCGATTCGGAGTGGCCGCCGTGAACGGGCACGCGAACGGTAGTAGCGGTGATGCGGATGCTATTGTCGCCCAAAATCTTGCGCGTCTCGTTAACGAGCTTCATCTCCTCTTTAGTGTAGTCGTTGTCGAGAAATACGTCGCAATGGGGGATACAATTTTCAAATATGGGGTAATGGTAGGCCATTTCCTCGGGTTTGGGCTCGAAGCCCTTGCTTTCGAGGTGGTATTGCTTGACGGCCTTCATACCGGTACCCGTCACCGACTGATAGGTAGAGATCACCAACCGCTTGATGCCATAGCGACGATGCAGGGGCGACAGGGCCACCACCATCTGAATGGTAGAGCAATTGGGGTTGGCGATGATCTTGTCGGCGGCTGTCATAACGGCGGCGTTGACTTCGGGCACCACTAGCTTTTTGTCGGGCTCCATGCGCCAGGCCGACGAGTTGTCGACCACCACGGCGCCCGCCTCCGCAAAGCGCGGAGCGAAAGCTAAGGAGGTGCTGCCTCCTGCCGAGAACAGGGCGAGGTCGGGGCGGGCGGCAATGGCTTCTTCCATACCGATGACGCTGTACTCCTGACCGCGGAATTTGACTTTGGTACCTACGGAGCGCTCGGAGGCCACGGCCATAAATTCCGTAACCGGGAAGTTGCGTTCTTCGAGGACTTTCATCATGACGCCGCCTACCAAACCGGTGGCGCCTACCACTGCTACTTTCATTTGATTCTTTGCTTTTTACGCTTTGGCCGGCAAAGATACAAGCAATCGCGTTTTTTGGCTATTTTTGGGCTATGAAACGTTTTCTTTTTTTCGCGGCTATTTTGGCGTTCTCTGTTAACGCCTCTGCCCAACTTCAGGATGATTTTTCCGACGGCGACCTTACGGCCAACCCCGCCTGGCTGGGGCAGTCCGACAAGTTTGTGGTGACAGCCGGCGAGCTCCAACTCTCCGACCCCTCGCCCGGCGCCAACAACAACACTTTTTTGTACCTCTCGGCCCCTACTTCGCTGGCAGATACCACCGTCTGGACGTTCTACGCCCGGCTGGCGTTTTCGCCCTCCTCCAGCAATCTGGGCCGGGTGTATTTAGCGGTTTCCGAGCCGCCGGGGGCTGCCTCCTTTACAGGTTACTACCTGCAATTGGGGGGCATCTCGGGCAATGCCGACGCCCTTGAGCTCTACCGGCAGGATGGCGCGCAGCGCAGCCTGCTGCTGAGCGGAACTACCGGCGCCTTAGGCGGGGCCGAGGCCTTGGTGCGCGCCCGCGTGACCCGCTACCCCGATGGACGCTGGACGCTGGAAGCCGACTATACCGGCGGCGACAACTGGCAGCCCGAAGGCAGCGCCAACGATGCCACCTATGCCTTTGGGCAATACATGGGCATAGGCTGCACCTATACGGCTACGCGAGCCAGCGCTTTTTTCTTCGACGACTTTGGGGTTGACCCCCTCTTCGTCGACCAGGAAGCGCCAACGTCCATTGCCGCGGAGGCATTGAGCCCGCTGCTGCTGCGCCTGACGGCCAACGAGCCCCTCGACCCCGCTACCGCCGCCCAACCCAACCGCTACGCCATTGATGGCGGCATAGGCCAGCCGATACAGGCTACGCCCGTAGCCGATAATCCGGCGGCGGTAGACCTCAGCTTAGCCGCAGGGCTGACCAACCTGCAAACCTACCGCCTGACGGCTACCGGACTGGCCGACGCCGCCGGCAATGCAGCCGGCGCCCTCACCGCCGACTTCACTTATGTGGATGTGGCCGAGCCGGCCCCTGCCGATGTGCTCATCACCGAAATCATGGCCGACCCCAGCCCGCCCCTCGGGCTACCCAATGCAGAATACATAGAGCTGTACAACGCCAGCGCCAAGGTGCTGAATTTAGCCGACCTGTTCCTGTCGACGGGCGGCGCGCCTCAGCGGCTGCCCGACCAACTGCTGCTGCCCGGCGCCTATGTGATTGTGACGGCTTTGGCCAGCGCGCCCGATTTTGCCACCCAGGGCGATGTGGCGGCATTGGTCAGTTTTCCTACCCTGACCAATACCGGCGATGAAGTGATCCTCTCTACCGCAGCAAGCACTACCATCTGCCAGGTGAACTATACCGACGACTGGTATGCAGACTTTAGCCGGGCGGAGGGCGGATACAGCTTAGAACTCATCGACCGCGCCGCCCCCTACGACTGCCCCGGCAACTGGCGGGCCAGCTTAGCCGCCGCCGGCGGCACGCCGGGTAAGCTCAACTCCGTTGACGGCATGCCCACCGATACGGCCGCGCCGCTGCTGCTGCGCGTCTTCCCCGCCGGCCCTCAGGAGTTGGTGTTGCGCTTCGACGATCTGCTCGATGCGGCTGCCGCCGAAGACATAAGCGCTTATGTGCTGACGCCCGCCATCGCCATCTCCGAAGCCATATTGGAAGCCGACCGCAGCAGCCTGCGCCTTTACTTAGCCGAGCCGCTGGCGCCAGGGCAGTCGTATACCTTAGCAGTGCGGGCCGGCCTCGCCGACTGCTTAGGCAATGCCAGCCCGGCTTACCTCCGCCGCGTGGGCCTGCCCCAAGCCGCAGCGCCTGGCGACATCGTCATCAACGAGTTGCTGTTCAATCCCTTCACCGGGGGCTCCGACTTTGTAGAACTGCTGAATGTTTCGGATAAGATCATCGACCTGCGGGAGCTGCGCTTGGCCAACCGGGCGCCCGACGGCAGCAGCGACATCGAAGAGATTGAGACGAACTACCTGCTGTTTCCCGGCGAATATGCCGCCCTGAGCGCTAACCCCAACGACATCCGCCAGCGTTACTTCACGCCCGTGCCCGAGGCCCTGCTGGAAAATGAATTGCCCTCCCTGCCCGACGATGCCGGCAACCTAAGCCTCATCAACGCCGCCTTTGTGGCCATCGACTCGGTAGACTATACCGAAGACTGGCACTCGGCTCTGCTGCGCGATCGCAACGGCATCAGCTTAGAGCGCATCCGGCCGGGCGGCCCCTCCCAGAGCCCCGCCAACTGGCATTCGGCTTCCGGCGCAGCGGGCTATGCCACGCCCACCGGCCCCAACAGCCAATTGCGCGATGCGCCCGTACCCGCCAACGATGCCGATAAGTTGTTCCGCATCACAGAATCGGTGTTTTCCCCCGATGGCGACGGCTATCGCGATGTGCTGCTCATCGAATACGACCAGCCCGAACCGGGCTATGCCGCCAATATCGTCATCTTCGATGCGCAGGGGCGGGAAGTGATCAGCTTAGGACGGCGCGAACTGCTGGCCGGCGCCGGGGCTTTCCTCTGGGAGGGCGCTACGGCCGACGGCCAGAAAGCGCGCATAGGCATCTATGTGGTACAGATCGAGTACTACCACCCCAATGGAGATACCCGGCGCGAAACCCACACCTGCGTACTGGCAGGGCAACTGGACTGAGAGCCTGTTTGCAGCGGAATCGTCAAACGGTAAAGTCGACGAGAAACTGTTTTACCAAGGCGTCGAACGCCTCTTTGCCATCGAAGAGAAAGCGCACCTCCACCGGCAGCACAAATACCGGCAGGCGGTTTTGCTGGAGGTAGGCGCGATGCAGCTCTAAGCGGGTGGCGTCTTTTTCGGTGGTCAGGATGACCTTCGACTTGGCGTCCATGCGCTCGAAGGAGCGCTGCATATCGGCAATGTCGTAATTGCTGAAGTAATGGTGGTCTTCATATTCCAATGGCCGCACGGCAGCTACCTGCTCCTGAAGGTAGTCCATGAGGTAATCCGTACGGGCTATGGCCGAAATGAGCAATACCTCCAGATCGGGCGTAAAGTTGAGCTGATAGCGGGAGTCAAAAATGTAGTAGGGCCGCAAATAGTCGTAACACGTAAAAAACAACTGCTGATGCGGCAGCGGATTGATTTCCGCGCGCAGCTTTTCAGCGGCCTCAGCCGACAGGTCGGGCGGGCATTTGCTCACAATGATCACATCGGCCCGCTGGTAGGCCGAACGCCACTCGCGCAGCCGCCCCGAGGGCAGCAGCCAGTCGCGGGTAAAGGGATGCGCATATTCGGTGAGCAGAATGTTGAGGCCCGGCTTCACCGATCGGTGCTGAAAGGCGTCGTCTAACAGAATGAGTTGGGTAGAGGGGCGCTCCATCATAATGCGCGGTATGGCCAACGAGCGGTCTTCGGCCACAGCCACCAGCACATCGGGGAATTTGCGCTTAAACTGCAACGGCTCGTCGCCTACGGCTTCGGCATCCAGCCCCGGATGCACCAACTGAAATCCCTGGGTTTTGCGCTTATAGCCCCGGCTCAGGGTAGCTATGTCGAGGTATTCCCGGAAGTTGCGCACTAAATATTCGATATGAGGCGTCTTGCCGGCCCCGCCCACCGAGAGGTTGCCCACCGAAATGACGGGCACGTTAAACGACAGCGATTTGAGCACGCCCATGCGGTAGAATAGCGAATTGAGGCTCACCCCCAGTCCGTACAAGAGTGCAAAAGGCGCCAATAAAATGCGAACGAGTACGCTTTGTACCATATACTCACAATAAATGGCCGTGGGCCAAAAGTTCCTGAAAGCAACAATCTCAAACGTCCTTTCGTTGAACCCCGCCTGCGCGAGGGCGAAAATATCCCTATTTTTGGCCCCTAAACAAACTACGCGCTATGCGAGCTATGCTTTTTGCAGCGGGCTTAGGCACCCGCCTGAGGCCCTATACCAACGATAGGCCCAAAGCGCTGGTCGAAATCGGCGGCCGCAGCCTGCTGGAGATCAACCTCGATCGACTGGCCGGGGCGGGCTTCACCGAGGTGGTCGTCAACGCCCACCACCATGCGCCCCTCATCAAAGCCTTTTTAGCCGGCTACCAACGGCCGGGCCTTACCGTCATCCTCTCCGACGAAACAGATAAGTTGTTAGACACGGGCGGCGGACTGCGTCGCGCCCAAGCCTGGCTACAAGACGCCCCCTTCCTGGCCCATAATGTCGACATCCTCAGCGACCTCGACCTCGGCGCCCTCTATGCCGCCCACTGCGCCGCCGGGCGGCTGGCCACCTTAGCCGTGCGCGAGCGCCCCAGCTCCCGCCAGTTGCTCTTCACCCCCGAAGGCGAGCTCTGCGGCTGGCGCAACAACAGCAGCGGCGCCGAACGCCGGCGCCTACCCTGCCCCGAGCCCCGCCCCGCCGCCTTCAGCGGCATCTATGTTCTCGATCCGCGCATCTTCAACCTCATGCCCCCTTCCGGCGAGGCCTTTTCCATCATCGACACCTTCCTGAGCGCCGGCCCGGAAGAGCGCCTAAAAGCCTGCTACCACAACGAAACCGCCTGGATGGACGTAGGCAGGCCCGAGACCCTGGCTCAGGCCGAAGCCTGGCTCGCCAACAGGCCCTAATTGCGCAGCGACCGCTGCCCCAGCAGCGCCTCCAAAAAAGGCTACGTCCGCCGGAAGTTGCGCCGGTGCAGGCGGTACACGCCAATGTCCTGAGCCAACAAAAAAGCCCCCTGTACCACCACCGCCCAGCCAAAGCCCAGCCACATGTCCAAAAACATCAGCTTCTCCACATGGCGCTGCGCCTCAAAGCGCTCAAAAGCGCTGCCCCTGCCTGTCAATGACAAATAACCCCCAGGCGCATTTTTCTAACTACAGGTTTTTATGGTTCTCCAAGCCAGGATTCACAAATTTTGGCTATCAACCCTATTCATGAGACTTCATCAGCTTCACCGCTCACCGCTCACCGCTCACTCCCCACCGCTCACTCCTCAGGGGCCCCGCCGCATAACATCCTCCTCCGAAGAGCAGCCTGCGCGGCGCCGGGTGTTCCGCTCTTATGCGCTCGTTCACCCCGTGTAATATACGCTTCGCTATTCCACGGGGCGCCTCACGCATACCGCTGCACCCCCTGGTCCGACCCCCATACACCTACCGGTAAAAAACTTCAATGCCTCTGTTTACAAACATTTAAAATATAAAAATTAACATCCAACATTCTTCCCCGCCCCAACTCGCGCTAAAAAAACAGAGCAGACAACTCCCGTCGCCTGCCCTGCCTATGTTCTCTATACCAAATCTACTAACGTCTCACAACCAGTTTTATCGTCGACGTTCGTTGTGCCACATCCGTCGTTTGTACAAAATACAAGCCGGCCGGCGCGCCGCTCAGGTTTAAGGGCACAGTCACTGTCGGCGCCGACAGTTTTTGCGTCTCTACCACGCTTCCAAGCGCATTGTACAGGGTATATTGTACAATAGGCGTAGCCGACTGTATGGCGGTCTCCCCAACCGTGGGGTTGGGCGTCAATATCACCCGGGTAGCGCCATACGCCTCTCCCGTTTGCGGATCGATTTCGCTGCTGAGGTCGTCTGTAAAGACCTCGACGCCTCCATCCGTGCCGGCATTGGCGCCAATCGACTGCACCTGAGGCAAAATGGTCAGGGCATAATCTTCTACCTCGCCCAGCGAGCCCACAGGTACGCAGGGCGCCATAGAAAATCCCTGATTCTGCCGTAGCAGCACAATCCGAAGCTTGTTGGGACCAACGGCGGTATTGGCCGGAATGGTGAGATTATAGGTCCTTATATTGCCGTTTGAGATCATACCCACACCCACTACCCGCTCGTTTTGCTCGTAGGCGCCATTGCCATTCACGTCGAGGTAAGCGGCAAAGTCCTGCGGATAGGCAGGGCCGCTGAAACCGGCCCGCACCTTGAGCTGATAGGTAGCTCCGGCTACCAGATTGGTATTGATGGTGTTCTGAAAAACATAGCCATCCGGCTCGGCGCCCGACGTGCGCAGGATGGAGCCCAGCGATACGTAGCGGATGTGCTCAGCGCTGTTGTTCAGCGATATGCAATTGGTGTAGAACGTATAAGGGGCCGTAAAAGCGCTGGTATTGCCGCCCCCGCAAATGCCGGCCACCCGATACTGATAGGCCGTATTGATCGTCAGGCCTGTGAGCAAAAACTGCGTATTGGCGTTGGGCGTGGTGATGGTGGTCCAGGTATTTGAGTTCAGCGTTTTGTACTGCACCATAAACGCCGTTATGCCTGCGCCCACGGTTGAGCCCCAGTTGAGCCGCACCGACGTATTGGTTATATTCATTACGCCTGGGTTGGAAGGGGCCGGGCAAGGGGCCGGCAAAGTTGTAAACTGCACAATCGCCGGGGGGCTGTTGAAGTAAGCGCAGTTGAGGTTGGCGCACCATTCGTAGGTGGTATTGGGGCTCAGGTTGTTCAGCGCCCAGTTGCTGCCCAAAGAAAAAGTCGTCAGGTTGATCCACGATCCGCCCAGCGGGCGGTAGGCCAAAATGACTCCCTGATCCATCACGTAGGGGTTTACCCAGTTTAGCGTAGCGCTGTTGTGGGTAATGCCCGTTGTGGCGAGCGCCGTCGGCGTCGGGCAGGGCAAAGTAAAGGTGGCGAAGGCCGAGGTGTCGGTATCGCCATTCTGGCAGGTAGTGATGATCCGCCAGTCGTAAGAAGCGCTCAGCAGGCCGCCGGGCGTCGTAAAGCTGGTATCGGTGGTGGTGGTTAGCAGCTCAAGCGCGGCATAAGCCCCCGACTCCACGATTTCGAGCTGATAATCTACCGCATTGGGTACGCTGTTCCAACTAAAGGTGTTGAGCGAGCCGCTGTACGCATGGGTGAGGTTGGTAGCGCTGCCGCACTGCGCGTGGCCGTTAACCCCCGCCACAAGCAGCGCCAGCACTAACGTAAAAACTCTACATTTCATATCGCGTCTATTTTGATTTCTCACAAAGGTAGACGCTGGCCCATACCCCTGTCGGGCCCTTTAATACTCGGCTTTATCCGGCAAATAAGTGAAGCATAATGGAGGGTAGATGCGGAGGGGGTGGGGAACCAATCGTTGGCCGGGGCAAATGACCTTTTAATAGACTGATTTCACAGGATCATCAAACGGCTGCAAGCGGCAAATTTTTGTACAGTAGCGGCGCCCTCCATCACTCCCCCACCCCAATCATCTCCCCATCCTGTACCAACTTCCCTTCGTCGATCAGGAAAGCGAGCACCTGCAGGACGTGCTCGTGCTGGGCGGGCACAAAGGCGGCCACGAGCTGTTGGAGCGGCAGCGGGCCGGCGGCCAGACGTTCGGTTATTTTTTGCTCGTATTGGCGGAAAAGCTCAGGATTTAGCGCTTTCTTTTTGAGGGCTAAGCAGTAGTCGCATACCCCGCAGTTGGGGGCGTCGGTTTCGCCGAAGTAGGCGAGGAGCTGGCGGCTGCGGCAGGCGGGCGTTTCGGCGTAGGCGATGGCGGCCTTCATGCGTTCGAGGTGGCGCTGCTTCCGAAAGCGGTAGCGTTGCTGGTCGATGCTCAGGCTGGCGGCCTCCACGCGCTCTTGCTGGAAGATGAGCTGGGGCTGATCCTTAGCGGGCTGATAATCGACGATGCCGGCGTTGTGGAGGGTTTCCAGCGACTTGCGCAGTATGCCCACCGGCATCTTGAGGAAAGTGGCCAACTGTTTTTCCCGCACGGCTACCGGATGGGAAAAGGCGCCCTGATAAGTGCGCAAGATGGTCTTGAGGATGCGGTCGAGCTCCGGATGCCGCAATTGATAGTCGTAGAGGGTATCTTTATCCACGATGATCTGAACGGTGGCGGGCGTAAATACGGCTTCGGTGAGGGTGAGCCAGTCGGCCTGTTCCAGCGCTTTGAGGCAGTGGTAGGCCAATGTGGAGTCGAACTGAAACTGATGGGAAAAGGCCGCCAGGTCGAAGTCGAAGCTCTGCCCCTGACCGGCGCCCGTGGCCAACTGGTAGTAGCTGCCTAAGGCTTGGTACACCCGCCTGATTTCGGCCATATCGGGAAACGACTGTTCGTAGGCTTGCACTAAACGCTCGGCGTCGGCGCGCTGATAGAGGAGTACGGCATAGGCCTTTTTTTCATCCCGGCCCGCACGGCCGGCTTCCTGGAAGTAAGCCTCTAAGCTGTCGGGGAGGTCCATGTGTACCACTAAGCGCACATCGGGTTTGTCGATGCCCATGCCAAAGGCGTTGGTAGACACCATTACGCGCAGTTGGTTGTTGATCCAGGCCTCTTGCCGGGCCGATCGCTCGTCGAGGTCTAAGCCGGCGTGGTAGTAGCCGGCGCTGATGCCGAGGCGGGTAAGTTCCCGTGCGATTTCCTTGGTGCGGCGTCGGTTGCGCACATAGACGACGGCGCTGCCCGGCACCTTTTTGAGGATGTCGGCCAAGCGGCTCTCTTTGCCCTCTGCGGGGCGTACCACATAGGCTAAGTTGGAGCGGGAAAAACTCTTTTGAAATACCCGGCTGCCGGGCCGGAAGGCCAGCTTCTCCTGAATGTCGGTTACTACTTCGGGCGTAGCTGTGGCGGTAAGGGCCAGCACCGGAACATTGGGGAAAAACGCCCGTATTTCGGCTATATTGAGGTAAGGCGGCCGAAAGTCATACCCCCACTGACTGATGCAGTGGGCCTCGTCGATGGCCAGCAGATTGACGTTCATACGGGGCAGGCGCGCGCGCAACAATTCGGTGGTAAGGCGCTCGGGGGAGAGGTATAAAAACTTTACGCCCCCAAAAACGCAGTTGTCTAACAGGCGGTCGATGTCGCGGTAGGCCATACCGGCGTGTAGCGCTACGGCCGCTATGCCGCGCCGCTGCAACTGAGCTACCTGGTCTTTCATCAGGGCGATGAGGGGCGACACCACTACGCATACGCCCTCGCGCGCCAGGGCGGGCACTTGAAAACAAATGGACTTGCCGCCTCCGGTGGGCAGCAGAGCGAGGGTGTCGAAGCCATCCAGCGCCGACTGTACGATGTCTTCCTGCAAAGGCCGGAAGGCGTCGTAACCCCAATATTGTTTCAGTATCTCAAAGGGCGTGGGCATGGCGGGCGCAGGGGGGGGGATTAGTGATCGGCCTGGTCGAAGACTTCGCCCAAGGTGTAGATAAATCGCCCCGGCTGGGTATCGAGACTGCTGCGCAGCATGGCCCGGGCTACGGTGGCGCCGGGTATGGGCCGCCAGGCGCGCAGCCCCGGCAGGCGGGACAACCAGCCCAACAGCCAGATGGACAGGCCCTCGGCAAAGCGCTTTTGCGCCCGCTCGCCGGCCAGCACGCCGGGGCGCAGGATGACCACCCGAGGAATATTGAGCCGGGCTACCGCCTCGTCGAGTTCGCCCTTCATGCGAGAGTAGAAGTTGGGAGAGCCGGCGCTCGCGCCTACCGACGACACCAACACGTATACGGGCACGCCATTGGCGGCGGCAGCCTCGGCAAAGGTATACTGGTAGTGGTAGTCGACCCGATATTGGGCATCCTTGCCGCCCGCCTGGCGCAGGGTGGTTCCCAGCGCTGAATACAAGGCATGGCCCCGTACCAGATGGCGCCACTCGTCGGGTTGTTCGAAGTTGATGACGCATACTTCGAGCCGGGAATGCCGCATGGCCGGCGGGCGGCGCACAAAGATGCGAACCCGCTCAAAGCGATCATCGTCCAGTAGTTGTTGCAGCAGGGCCGAGCCTACCAATCCGGTAGCGCCTATGAGGTTGACTTCCATATAAGCGGCATTTGATTCCTACAAAGGTAATCTTTTGTTTATGCTCGTCTATACAAAAGCGCCATTCATCGAACATCGGTTGCAGGCCGCAGGGGTAGCCGTATCTTGAGGCGTTGTATTGCGCGTCGGCAGTTTTTGTGTCCCTTCCTTTATTTTGTACACAAAACCTGGCAGCGCTAACCATACAAGACTTGCCGGCTATGAACTTTACAGAAAATATTCGGATTGCGATGGATTCGGTGCGGGCCAACTGGCTGCGCGCCACCCTTACCCTCATCATCATTGCCTTTGGCATTATGGCGCTGGTAGGGATACTCACAGCCATCGACAGCGCCATTTACTCCCTCAACGACAATCTTTCTTTCTTGGGGGCCAATACTTTTGACGTAGACCCCATAGGCGACGGCGCCCGCGGCCGCGACACCAAAAGAGGCGAGCCTTTCACTTACTCGCAGTCGATCAAGTTCAAAGAGCGCTACCAGTTTCCCGCCCGCGCGGCCCTTTCCATCTGGGGCACAGGTACGGCTACAGTAGTATACGCCAACCGGGAAACCAACCCCAATATTCCGATTTTCGGCGTGGATGAAAACTACATCGAAGCCAAGGGATTTACGATGAATCAAGGGCGCAACTTCACTGCGCGGGAAGCCCTGCAAGGCGGCAACATCGCCATTTTGGGCAACGACTTAGTGGAAGACCTTTTTCAAGGGCGGGCCGAGTCGGCCATCGATAAAATCATCACCGCCGGCGGTAATAAGTACCGGGTGGTAGGCGTGCTGAAATCGAAGGGTTCCAGCATGAACCAAAGCGAAGACCGCCGCGTGCTCGTTCCGCTGCAAACGGCCAAACGCTACTACGACACCCCTGAGACCAACTACAACATCATGGTGGCCGTCAACGACCCTTCCCGCATAGAGGCGGCCATAGGAGAGGCTACCGTGCTGCTGCGCAATGTGCGGGGGCTGCGCGCCGACCAGCAGAACGACTTTGAGATCACCAAGAGCGACAGCCTTATTGGCATCATCAAAGAAAATACCTTATACCTGCGATTAGCGGCCGTGGGCATTGCGCTCATCACGTTGCTGGGGGCCGCTATTGGCCTCATGAACATCATGTTGGTATCGGTAACGGAGCGCACTCGTGAGATTGGGGTGCGAAAGGCGCTGGGCGCTACCCGTCAGAACGTGCTCACCCAGTTTCTGGTAGAGGCCGTAGTCATCTGCCAGATGGGCGGCCTGCTGGGCATAGCGCTGGGCGTGCTGGTAGGCAATGTGGTGACGCTGCTGCTGGGCGGCAGTTTCCTGTTCCCCTGGCTATGGATTACGATAGCCCTCATCACCTGCACCTTTGTGGGGCTGCTATCGGGGCTATACCCGGCTATGCGGGCGGCCGAGCTCGACCCCATAGAATCGCTGCGGTACGAGTAGTATCAAAATTTATCTACCTTCGCCCCCGCGATGCGCAAACACACATTCAAGCGGGGCGAGCGGCTCAAAAGTCGCAAGGAGATTGGCTTCCTCTTCGGAGGCAAGGCGGAGTCGTTTGCGCAGTATCCGCTGCGGCTCATCTGGCGGGCGGCCGACGCGCCGCGCAGCGACGCCCCGGTGCAGTTTGCCCTAAGCGTACCCAAGAAGAAGTTTAAAAAGGCCAGCGCCCGCAACGTGCTGCGCCGACGCGTGCGCGAAGCCTACCGCCAAAGTAAACATTACCTCTTAGAGCGCCTGCCCCCCGAGGGCCCGCAGTATGCCTGGATGGTGCTGTATACGGGCGTGGAGCCCCTACCCTATGAGGATATAGAAAAAGCCATGCGCGGCATCATCCGGCGTTTTCTCCGGCAGATCAATGCGCCGCAATAAATAAGGCAGGTTGTTTCCAACTTTTTGACCATTAGTCAACTCTTATAGTTATAGTTCTCCAAGCCAAGATTTGTGAATCCTGACTTGCTCTTTTTCCGTCTGGCGGCGTTAAAAAGCCTCGCCATAGCTTAGGCTATGTCTGCGTTTTTTGCCTTGCCAGCCCAAAAAATAGCGGCGTCAATTTTTCACTCATCTTAACTTGGAGAACTATAGCGTCGTCGGCTTTGGCGCGTAGGTACCCGTATTATACACGTCCTCTATGCACAACAACTGCCGGCGCGCCGTATCAACACACGCTTGCCCGTGCAAGTAAAGCCAATGAATATGCGACTTTTTGTACTCTCCCTTTTGCTGATTCTGAGCGCAATGACGCCTTTGGCCGCTCAGCGCTACCTGCTGGTGGAAACAGCCAACCGGCCCCAGACCCTCAAAATTCAGGAAGGCAGCCTGCTCACCTACCGCATGCAGGGTGAAAGCGACTGGCTTACCGGCAAGATTATAGAATTTCGGGCCGACCAGCAGCTCGTGGCCATCGACAACTACTACCTCGACATCAGTAAAGTGGATGCCCTTCGCCAGACTCGCCCCTGGGCGCTGCCCACCGGTGTGATGCTCATGACCTTTGGCAGTGCCTGGTCGGGCTTCGCCCTCATCGGGAAGGCCACCGACGGCAACCCCGACACCCGCTACGAGGCCCGCGACGCCATCATTTCGGGGATCAGCGTAGGCGCGGGCTTGGCCATTGGGCGGCTATTGCGCTACCGGGTGCTCAAATTGGGCGACCGCCGCCGGCTGCGCATTGTGGATGTGAGTTTCCGGTAGCCGGCACGTCGTTCGCCAGGGCATAACGCTTTGTGGAGCGGGCGGCCCGGGCGAGGGATGGTAGTGGTATGGCCCGGTCGGCGGCGGCAAACGGAGCGTTTGGGCTACACGCCAGGGCAATAAATTGACGATGGCCGTACCGGGCCATAATAACGGACAGCCCGACCCCGCGCGCCGGGGCTAATGTGGGCGCCAGGCGGTTGTATGCGCGCGGGGACGCCCCCAAAAGACAATCACCCTTTAAGTTGGGCCTCCAAGGCACTGAGCAGCCATTCGCGCTCGGTGAGGGGTTCTGTTTGTTCGATGAGCTGGCGGAGCTGCTCGGCTTGGGTGCGGCTGCCAGGCATGAGGCGGGTGATTTTTTCGGCGAGGCGCAGGATGTTGCGGTAGTTCTGGCCGTGGTAGCTGGAGGGACGCTGGCGGCGCAGGAAGGCGCGGGTGTTTTTGATGAGGGCGTCGAGGAGGTCGGTTTCGCTGGTGGCGACGTAAATTTTGAGTTGGAGCATTCGGGCCATCATCTGGTGGAAGAAGTCGCGGTAGTCGGCGCGTTGGAGGTGGTGTAGGGCCTGGCCATAGTTGTGGCGGTGGTGGGCGAGGCGTGCGGCGTTGAGGGAGAAATGCTGCTCGCGCTGTTCGGGGTCGAGGTATTGTTTGTATTGGTGGATGAATTGGTCGGCCCACTCGGTTTCGCCAAGGCCGATGGCCACCACGGCGATGTTGTTGTAGGTAAAGGAGGTGAGGCGACCGTTTTCGAGTAGCAGCTCGCTGCTGAGGCCGAGTTGATAAAGGGCGAGAGCGTCGCGGAGGGCTGCTGATCGCCCCTGGTTGATGCGGCGGATGCAGGCGTTGAGAGCCAGCAGCAGCAGGTCGCGCATTTCGGCGGGAGGCAGGCGCTGGAAGTGGCTGACGACAGCTTGGCGGAAGCGCTCGAAGGCGGGTTCGTCGTCGGGGGAGAGCAAGCTGAGACAGGCCTCCCGGTAGAGGGCCACGGCGGGGGTATCGGCATAAGGTGGGCGAGCGGCCCACAGGAGCGCTTCATCGACGAGAGCGAGGCGATAGTCGGCGCCTGACACCTGCTTATGGGCTAAGGCGAGGCAGGCCTGGCGCAGCTTGAGGCTGAGGAAGGCATTGGTGAGGGCTTCGTCCTGGGCTTCGAGGTTTTGCAGGCGCAGGCGTTGGCCCTGCGCCAACTGGTGTTCGTAGGCTTCGGCTTCGATGAGATAGGCGGCCAAATAAAAAGCGGCGGGGCGCAGGGTGGTTTTATCGCGGGCGAGACGGGCGGCGGCCAAGCGTTTTTGGAAGTGGAGGTCGAGCTTGCGTTCGCGGTAGGCGGCTAAGGCGTGGCCGGCTTCGCGCAGGGGCTCGCTGCGCCATCGGCGCCAGGCCAGCCAGTCTTCGAGCTGGCGGAGAAGGTAAGCGCAGCGGAGGCGAAACTCCTGGTCGTCGAAGGCCTGCTCAGGGAAGAGGCGCCGCCAGAGTTCGTGGCGATCGGGGGCGGGCGACTGGTTGCGTGCGGCCTCGGCCAGTGCGCTCAGCAGTACGCGTATGTCTTCGCGCCGGTTGTGAACGGGCGAGGCCAACCAACGGGCGGCTTCATTGAGCTCAACCAGGCTGAGATTAGACAGCAACGACCAGAGGAAGGTGTTTTGCATAGCGTGGGGATGCGAATTTTGCGCTTTTAGGGGTAAATGTAGGGGATAGTACCGATATAAAAAAGCCGCCCCGGCATAAACCGGAGCGGCCTTTAAGAATGCGGAATCGTTATTTACTGTACAATCAATCTGATGGTTTGGGCGCCTTGTTGGGCGCTTACTTTAACCAGGTAAGCGCCTTTGGCCAATTGAGCGAGGTCGAGGCGGGTGGTAAACTCGCCGGCGGCTGCATCAATGGTTTGCTCGCGCAGGAGGCGGCCTGTGAGATCGAAGATGCTTATGTGGTAGCGGCCCGCCGCCGCCTCGCGGAAGCGGAGGTCGGTCCATTCGGCTGCCGGGTTGGGCGCTAAAGTCAACGTGCCGCCGAGGCCTTCGAGGTCTTCGCTGCCAGTGATGATGGTTACGATAACGGCATCAGAGCCGGTACAACCGTTGGCATCGGTTACGGTGGCCACATACTCGCCGGTTTCATCTACGGAGATGGTCTGGGTAGTGGCGCCGGTATTCCAGGCATAGCCGGCGAAGCCGCTGCCGGCATCGAGCGTGAGGGTAGCCGGGAAGGCTATGGTGGTATCGGGGCCGAGGTCGACTATCGGGTTGGGCACGATAATAATCCTCAGTTGGTCGTTGGCCTGGCAGCCGTTGGCGTCGGTAACGGTAACGGTATAGTTGCCGGCGTTGCTTACCGTGATGGCGGGCGTGACAGCGCCGGTGCTCCATTGGTAAGCGGCGAAGCCGGCGCCGGCTTCGAGGGTAAGGGTAGCGCCCTGGCAGAGGTTTTGATCCTGCCCCAGGTTGACTACGGGCAGCGGGTTGAAGCTCACCGTCACGGTATCGGCAGCGCGGCAGCCAGCCTCGTTGGTTACGGTTACGCTATACGTTCCGGCTACGGTTACGCTGGTGAAGGGCGTAGTGGCGCCCGTATTCCACTGGTAAGCCTGGAAGCCCTCTCCGGCATCGAGGCGAACGACATCGCCGCGACAGGCCGTTACATTGGGTTGCGGGTAGGCGTAGTCGCAGTAAGGCGAAGCATAACCCAGGGCCTGCGGCAGGCCGAAGATGTACAGGCGCGTGGTTTTGCCGGTAAAGACAATAGAGCCGTCGCCGGCGGGGCTGTTGATACCGAAGTCGTTGTCGTTCACCACCGCTATGGTGGTATCGTTGATGATGGTAAGCCCCTCGGGCTTGTCGTGGGTGAGATCCCAGCCAGCTTCGAGCAGGTCGAGCACTTGCTGTTTGGCCACAGTAACGACGCCAAAGGCGGCCAGGCCGGCAGACGTACCCACCTGTTCGAGGGTTTGGCCGCCGTAGTCTTCCGTACTCAGGGGCGTGGCATTGGCAATGTTGATCTTCACCACGTTTTTGACGTTCCAGCCGCTGCGTTCGGCATGCTCCAGCACTAAGAACTCATCGTTATTGACGGCTACGAGGTCGCCGATCTTCCAGTCGCGGGTACGAATCTGACCCGTTGTGGGGGGCAACTCGTAGGCAAACTGTCGGATGACGTCGTTGGCGGGGTTGATCTCCACCAAGCGGATGAGGCGGCTGCTGTTGCCGGTAGCCGTTGTGGGGTTGTCGGCAGGGCTTTGCAATATGGTGTAGACGCGGCCATTGGGCGCTACGGCTACGCCTTCAAAGCCGCGGTTGGCGCGGCGCTTGCCGATGTTGGCAGGCAGTGCGGCATCCTGAGCCTGAGTAGGGAAAGGCGTATAGCGCTTAATCACCTGCTTAGTGGTCTTGTTGATGCGCCATACCGAAGCGCCATACTCGTCGCACAGCCACAGGTCGCCATTGTTGTCTTCTACGATGCCCTCGGAGTCGATGCCCCAAACGTCGGGGTTGAGCACTACCGGAGTCGTATCGGCCCAGGCGGTTTCCCCTGTGGCGCCGGCGCCGGCAGGCAGCGGCAGGCCGGAAGTGGGCGAGCCGTCGGGGCGGCGCAGGGGTTCGATGCTCTGTATCGCCCAGCCGCCGTTTTCGGCCTTAAAGCGCGTGATCAGCGGCGCATAGTCAGGAGCGGGGAAGAGCAGGGTCGTACCCGTAGCATTGGGGTGAGCCGTAGCGTCGGCATTGGGGCCGCGGTCGCTGATGGCGTAGAACTCGAGCTCGGCGCCCGGAATGTAGTGCAAGCCGCTGATGCCGCCGTCGAAGATGGTCTGGCCCTGGAACTCGACGATGCTGGTCGTGGGCGTGTAGTCGAAGGTCTGGAGCGTGACATCGCCGCCGTGGGTGCGGTCGAGGTCGACCTGAAACACGCTGAGCGTGCCGCTGATTTCATTGGATACGACCAGCAGGTTGCGGCCATTGGGGCTTTCTGCTTTGGGGATAAAGACCATCCCCTCGGGGCCCAGGTCGCCGCCCGGTATCTGGCGGGTATTGATGTACTGGATGAAGATCGGATTGGCAGGGTCGCTCACTTCATAAACCACTACGCCACCGATGCGTTCGAGGCCGACGAAAGCAAAGGTGCGGCCTTCGATTTGGGCAACCGTTACCGACTCGGGCTCGGGGCCTTTGTCGTCGCTCCGGTTTTTGAAGGAAGGCGTGGCGCCGTTGCTGGCGTTGAAGTAGGGCCCCCAGGTGGGATCATTGGCCGTGATGGCCTCCAGATCGTCGCCGCTATCCCATACAGGCTGGCCGGTGAGGGTATTCCAGATGGTGATGGAACGACCGCCGAAGGCATAGATTTCGTCGAGGTCGCCATCGCCGTCGGTATCGCCGCTGAGGCTGGTGACATTGAGTCGGCCCAGCAGTTCGTCGCGCTGCAGATAAGCGGCATCGGGGAAGGCTGCGGGGTCGAGGTCAAGGTCTTTGAGCCGTTGCGATTCCACGAGGTTGCCGTATTCGCGGGCGTCGCCTTCGTTGGCGGTGATGGCATAAGTAACGCCGCCGACTTCAAAGCACTCAATGGCGTCGGGCATATAGGCGCCTTTGATGGGCCATGTTGCGGAGAAGATTTTACCGCCCCGATCGGAGGCGTCGATGGCGTTGGCCGCCAGCGTATGATCTTTATAGCCCAAAGGCAAAATGGACGTTACTTGCAGCGCTTGCAGGTCAACGACAGCTACGGCGTTGTTTTCCTGGAGCGTCACTAAGGCGCTGGCGCCGTCAGGACTGATGCAAATGTACTCTGGTTCGAGGTCGGAAGCTACGCTGGCGTTGGGGCCAAAGAGTCGGATGCCGGCGGCGCGCAGCGCTTCGGCCTGACCATTGAAGCTTTCAAAAGTGAGGGTCGTGACGTTGGCCTGGGTGAGCGAAGCGGCGCCGCCTGTGATATCAATGATGCTCACCGAGCCGAGGGGGTCGATGGAGTAGTCGCTGCTGGGTTCGCCTTCGTTGGCCGTAAGTACGCGAGTACCGGCGGGGTCGAAGATGACCATATCGGGCAGGTTGCCCACGGTTGCGGCATTAACGAAGACGCCGTTGGCGTCAAAGAATACTACTTTGCCATCTTCGGCGGTAGTGCCTCCTTGTACAGCGGCTGCAACAATACCATTCTTAACGGCCACCGAGTTGATACCTCCGCCATATACCGACATGTCTATACTTTGGAGATAGACCGGAGCGTTGGGATCGGCGAAGTTGAGGACATCGAGGGTGTTGTTGGTGATGTTGGTGACGAACAACCGCTTTGAAGCCGGGTCGTAAGCTGATATTTCAGCCGAGCCGCCGTTGGGGCTACCGGCAAAGCTGCCCAGATGGCGCAGATTGACGAAGGGGTCTTCCTGGGCTACGGGCGCTTCAATATCGTTATCGGCGACGAGCAGCAGGTAGTCGGAGCGGCTGCCCAGAGCAATACCGGCGGTTTCATCCAGCGTGAGGATGAGGTAGCGGCCGCCGGTGAGGGCGCCGTTGTCGGGCAGGTTGACCACAAACGTCAGGGTATCATTGGCATTGGCGGCCAACGACAAGGTGGAAGTAGACAGCACATAGTCGTCGCCGGCTACAGCCGTGGAAGCTTCTACTACTTTGAGGATTACATTGGCCGCCGATCCGGGCTGCTCTACGCGAACCTTAACTTCCACTTCGCCATCGCCTTCCTTCATCGAAGCAAAGCCGCCAATGAAGCTAAGGGTGGGCGCTACATTGACGTTGAAGATGGCCAAAGTGCCGCTCAGTTCATTGGCTGTCACCACATAGGCATTGCCGTCGGGGCTGTCGGCAGCCGATATGAAGAGTACGCCCTCGGGGCCGTTATCGCCGGCGTAGGTCGTATTGTCGCGAGAGTTGGTATAGTCTACAAACGCAGGGTTAAGCGGGTCGGTAACGTCGTAGGTCATCACCCCGCCGATGCGCTCCAGCGTGATAAAAGCGTAGGTATGGCCATTGATGACGGCTAAGGTAACGCCTTCGGGCTCGGGCCCCTTGGCGCGGCTGCGCCCTTTGAAGCCGTTGCCTTCGTTATCGGCATTAAAGATGGGCGCGGTGTGGGGGTCGTCGCGGGTGATGGTTTCAAAGTCGTCGCCGCTGTCGAATACCAACTGGCCTGTAGCTGCATTCCAGATGGAGAATGAGCGGGCGCCTACGGCATAGAGCTCGTCAAAATCGCCATCGCCATCGGTATCCCCCTGGCGGTTGGAGATGCGGAATCGGCCCATGTTGTGGTTTTCGCGCAGCACTTGAGCGTTGGGGAAGGCAGCAGGGTCGAGGGTCACGGCGCTCACGGTTGTGCGCTCGTTCAAGCCCGCGTATTCCTTTTCGTCGCCCTCATTAGCCGTCACGAGATAAGTGACGCCGCCTACGGTGTAGTTAGCCGTACCATCGGGCAGGTAAAAACCCTTAAGCGGGTAGTTGGCAATGTGCACCACGCCGCTTTGGTCGGAGAGGTCGAGGCCGTTGCCAGGCAGGGAGTAGTCCTTGACGCCCAGCGGCGAAATGCGGGTGAAGGACAAGGTTTCGAGGTCGAGCTCGGCAATGGCGTTGTTTTCCTGAAGCGTCACCCAGGCCGTTTTACTGTCGGCAGAAATGGTGATGTACTCCGGCTCGGCATCCTGAGCTAAGGTGCTACCGGGGAAAAGCAGGCGATAACCCGCGGCAGTAAGCGCCGCAGTCTGGTCGTTGAAGGCTTCAAAGCCCACTGTCGTAACGTTAGCCTGAGTAAGGCCGGCCACGCCCCCGGAGATGTCGATGATGCTCACCGAACCCTCGGGGTCGATGGTGTAGGCATCGTTGGGTTGACCTTCATTAGCGGTTAGCACGCGGGCGCCGTCGGGGGTGAAGGTAATCATATCGGGGAGAGCGCCTACTTCCACCTGACTGATGAAGGCGCCGTTTACATCAAAAAAGGCCACGGCGCCATTGTCTTGCTCCGAAGCAATACCGGGCACACAAACGGCCACAATACCGTCTTTTACGGCAATGCTGGTGATGCCGCCGCCAAAGGAGGAGACATCAATGCGCTGTAGTTGTACCGGTGTAGCCGGAACAGAAAAATCAACAATATCAAAAGCTTGCAAACCCGTGCTTATGGTGAAAAGCCTGCGGGTGGTCGGGTCATAAGCTACAATTTCTGTAAGACCCTCGGCTCCTTCCGGGTTGGGCGCCGTATAGCGGCCGGCGAAGTTCAGCTCGATGGCCTTGCTCGCTTCAGGCGACCGGCGGTCGTTATCGCGAATGTATACCGTGTAGAAGGGATTGCCCGTAACGGATACCCCAACGGCGTTTTCCAGAGCCAGTACTAAGTATTCATCCTGCTCCAGCTCGCTGTCGTCTACTATCGGAATGGTTATTTCGATGAAGCCATTGGCGGCATCCAGCGCCAGGGTCGTCGTTTCGGCTAAGGCGATGTCCGCCGCGCCGGCGGTACTGAAAATTCCGCTCTTGACCACCAGATCAAGCGTAGCGGCAGGCGAGGGATTTTCTATATTCAGGCGGATGGTAGCCTCGCCGGCCTCTTCGCTAACCGATACAAACCGATTGGCGAAGCTCGCGCGGGTAGTATAGTTGAAAGTGAAGTTGAACGGGCTTAGCATTTGTCGGCCCTCGGCATCAACGATGTCGGCTACGGCCAGGCTGTAGTCTAATCCGCCGGCAAAAGGCGTATCGTAAGTGAGCGTCACGGTGTCGGGTAACGCGCCGTTGTCGGTTGCTACCGCCGATACCAGTCCGGCAATACCGGTATAGTTGGCCGTTGATGTAGCTGAAGCGGGCGTCAGGTCGTTGTTGAAAGCCAATTGAATGGTCGTTGCCGAGCTTACCCGTGCGCTAACCACCTGAGGCGGGCCGGGAAAGTTCCAGGCAGGCCAAACTTGCGGCGGCGTGCCACTGCCGATACCCACCCAGTTGGCCGCATCGAGGATGGCGGCGCGCAGCCCGGCAACGGTTCCGGTTTGGATGCCATTATAATAAGCATTTACCGTATTGCCGCCCGTATTGCCGGGGGCTGTGCTGAGGTTGATGGCGGAAACGCCATCCTGCAGGCCGGCCGGAATGAGCGACAGGCTGCCGCCGCAGGCCGTATGTGGCGAGCTTACCCAGGCATTGGAACTCAGGGCTGTGATGTAGGCCGGTTCTGCCGGCGTGCCCGTGTAGACAATCACCTGATCGCCATTGGAGCTCAGACCAAAAGTAGAGCCCGTAATGGTACCCGTGCCGGCCGTACCGGCATCGTTGCGAATGACAAAAACCGACCCAGCCGGGATAGGTTGGTCGGGAGACGTCCAGGTGATGCCGCCCGGGCATTGGGGCTGGGCGTTGTCGGTATATTTGGCGTCGGTGAGGTTGATGCGGGTACCGGGCAGGATGTTGACAAAAGTAAGCAGCGCTACTTCGTCTTCGCCTCCGGTGGCATTCATGCGATAGGCCACCGGAACGATGTCGCCCGGCTGGAAAACGGTTTGCGGCACGATGGTTGTAAAGCTCGTAGCCTGAAGATCGGCCAGCACATTGCCGCTGATGTCCTGAACGGCGCCGGCATTCAGCGCTATGTAGTAGGTTTGGCCGTTGGCTAAGGGGCTTTCAGGGGTAATGGTGATAACGCGCCCCAGAATGCTGCCGCTGAAAGCGACCATAGCGCCGCCGGCGTCATTCAGGCGCAGTTGCACAATAGCCGGGATGGCCGCATTGTCGATGACTGCGCCGCCGGCTAATTGAATGTCTTCATTGAAGGAGAGCGTGGGCTGAACGTTGGCAGCTACATTTACAGCGCCCTGATTGGGGGTGAAGGCAACCGTCGGGGGCGTAGTATCGGCGCCGGCGGTATTGCCCTCCAGGGTGAAGTTATCAAAGCGGTTGTTGCCCACCGTGCCGCCGCTGCCCTGCGCAAAGGTGATGCGGATGGCAAAAAGCGGATTGTCGTTGGCAGTTGCAACATCGGAAAAGTCGAGCGTCTGCACTGTAGGATCGCCATCAACAGGGGCGATGGTCGTCAGGCTGTCGAAGCTGACGCCGTCAACGGTGTAGTGGATGATCTGTGCGCCGGCGCCCGAGCCGGAACGGCGGGCGCCATAGCGCACCACGATCTGCTGGTAGCCCGTAGTAGGCAAAGCAAACAGCAGCGCCCCGCCTATGGGGTTGTTGAAGCGCAGGTGGGTTCCCGCCGGATCGCCGTTGCGGGCGTTTGGGTTGACGGTGTCAAAGCCGTTACCCGTATTGCTGGTGGTCTGGATGGCGCTGGAGCCCCCTGACACATGGGCAATGGAAGCTCCTGCAACCTGGCTAACCGATGGCGCCAGCAGCGCCGCCTCGTCAGCCGAGTTGTTGAAGTTCCAATAGTGTACCAGCGTCTGGCCATGCAGCCCGATACAGGCCAACACCAATAATGCGCTGAGCGTAATGATTCTTAGCATACCGTAATGAGTTAGTAGCGGAAAACATTGTGAAAGCGCAAAGATAGGCCCCCCAACTCCGGAGCCTGTAAAGAGCGATTTAAGGCTTATTTAAGCTTGTGTGAAGTCAGAGCCCGTCTTTTTCCGATGATCCGGGGCTAAGTAAATCAAAATTTAATTCAATGTAAAATCACCACCCTTTTACCCATCCAAACACCTTTGACTGCGCCTTCCACACCCGAAAGTAGGGCGTCTGCTGCGCGCCAAACTGCCTGCGTATGGCTTCAATGGCGGGTATCATGCTGCCTTCAAAATCGAACACAGGCAGCCCCAGCACCTGCCGGGCGTATTCAATGGCCTGCTTCGCAAGCCAGATGCCGGCGCCCGAGTCGCGCAGGGCGGGGTCGTCGCCGCTGAGGTGGTAGTAGGCCGCCCGGCCGTCCCAGATGAGGCAGGCCGCCGAGTGGATGCGCCCCTGCTCGTCTTCAGCGAAAAACAACTGTCGGGCGCCGCGGTCGGCCAGGGCTTGGTGATGGCGCTCCAAATCAGGCCAGGCGTAGGGCAGCGGCCTTCCCTGCCGGGCAAAGCTGAGCCCTATGAGCCTGTGTAGCTCCGCTAAGGGCAGATCGTGGCGCAGGTGCAACTGCTCCTCGGCCTTGCGGAGGTTGCGCCTCAGGTTGCGGTTGATGCCTTCGGCCCAGTGCGGCTGCGTCAGGTCAATGCGATAGGTATAGTAGGTGGTCTGCCGAAAACCTCGCCAGTAGAAAGGCAGCCAGTTGGTAATATCGGGCTGAAAATGGGTTTCAAACCCATCGAGGCGGGGCAGGCCCTCAATGAGCAATCCCAGCAGGCGGTGCTGCTCGGCCAGCTCGCGATGCCCGGGCGCCAGCAGCGGCCCCAGATACTTCACAAACAACGGCAACGTGGCATAACGGAACCCCCAGCGCCGCTTGAGGCAATAAGGCAGCGCCGCCACGGGGCGCCCTCCTTCCTCCACCACTACCGCATCCCAGTACTGCCCGCCGGGGGCGGCGTCGAGGTACCAGGGCTGCGCAAAGACGGGAAGATCAGGGGTAGCCTCGCAAAACTGCCGGTAGCGCTCCCGGCTGCTCATGGCTTCCGGCGGGCTGTCAGCAGGCCGTCGCGCAGGGGCAACAGCACCACTTCGAGGCGCGCGTCGGCCCGAAGCTGCTTGTTGAAACCATCCAGCACCTGAGCGTCGACGTCTTTGCCGGGGTCAAGCACTTTGCCGCTCCAGAGCACATTGTCGGCCAGCAGCAGGCCGCCCGGACGAAGGCGGTCGATAACCAAATCGTAATATTCAGGGTAATCTTGCTTGCCGGCATCCATAAACACCAGATCAAAATCGCCGGCCAACTGCGGGATCACCTCCTGCGCCTGCCCAATATGCAGATGGATGGCCCCGGCAAAGGGAGAGGCCGACACGTGCTTCCGAATGAGGTACGCCAACTCGGGGTTGGCCTCAATGGTGTGCAACTCCCCTCCGGCCGCAAGCCCTTCGGCCAGACAAAGAGCCCCATAGCCCGTAAATGTGCCAATCTCCAGCACCCGCCGGGGTTGCAGCAGCCCGCTGAGCAACGCCAGCAGCCGGCCTTGCAAAGCGCCCGACATCATCTGCGGGGCCAGCGTCTTCAGATGGGTTTCCCGCTCCAAGGCCCCAAGGTAGTCGGGCGGAGCGCTGCTATGCGCTTCGCAATAGTCGTGTAACCTACGCAGGTAATCTGTTCGCATACAACAAAGGTAATCATTCCGACAGTACGCCACATAAGTTGCATAAAACGACGGTAAAATACCCCCTCAAAAGTCAGGTTTCTGATCGTATTTGTATATTCGCTCAAAGAAACAAACGCACCAACAAAAATGACCAAAACGCCTTCTTCTCGTTTGTTTGTACTCATCAAATCGATGTCAAGCTCCGAGAAGCGCTATTTCAAGATCGTCTCGCAGGAAGACAGCCACAGTAAGTACAACAAGCTGTTCGACGCCATCAATCGGCAAAAAATGTTCAACGACGATGCTCTATACCGCAAAGTATACGGCAAAGACCCCGCCGATAGCCGCAAATACTCCGAACTCAAAGCCTACCTCTACGACGCCATCCTGCGCGCCTTACAGCAATATGAAGAGCAATATTCCGTAGATTTTCAGGTCAAAGTACTCCTCCAACAGGCGAGGGTGCTATACCGTCGCTCCCTCTTCGACGACTGCTATTACCTGCTCAATCGCGCCGCCCGACTCGCCCGCCGGTACGAACTCTTTGAACCCCTGCTCGAAATCCTCGACTGGGACAAACGCATCGCCTATGCCCGGGCCGACATCGACTATTTCAACGAACACCTCGCCCGAATAGCCGCCGAAGAAGCCCACTGCCTCGATCTCATCGCCAACTACAAAGCCTATCAGCAGTTGTTTTTTCAGGTGTTGGTTCAAGTGCGCAAAAACGCGCTCACCCCCAATACCGGCAGCGCCCTCAACGATCACCCCCTGCTGCTGTCGCCCGAAGCGGCCAAATCATACCGCGCCAGGGTGCTGTACTACCGCGCACGCTCCATCGTCAGCTATTCCCTGCAACAAAACGACCTGTTTTATACCCTCAGCCAGGAGTTGCTCGCCCTCATGGAAGACCGCCCCACCCTGCTCAAAGAAGACGTATCGGAATACATCTCCGCCCTCAGCAACTTTGCCGTAGGCTGCGGCCGCCTCGGCCGCTACGACGAGGTGCGCGCCTGCCTCCATAAACTCTATCACGTAAAGCCCGTTACCCTCGACGACGAACTCAAAATACACCGGCAATACTATGCCATTTACTTCAGGCTCTGCATAGAGTCGGGCGCCTTCGACGAAGGCCTGCGCCTGCTCCGCCAGCACCTCAACGAAGTCGAGCGCCTCGATAAAGACCTCTTCGAGCGCAGCAGCTTCTACTTTCAGTATTTTTACATCTACTTCGGCGCCCAGCAGTATCCCCAAGCCCTGGAGTACCTCAACCACTGGCTCAACCTCCCCAAAACCGTCGAGCGCGAAGAGCTACAGAGCTTAGCCCGCATCCTCAACCTCGTCATCCACTACGAAATGGACAATACCCTCCTGCTCGACTCCCTGTTGCGCTCTACCTACCGCTTTCTCAACAAACGCCGCAAACTCCTCAAATTCGAGCGCCGCCTCATCCACTACCTGCGCCTCATCACCCGCGAGTACGGCCGCAGCAGCCACCGCAGCCTCTTCGAGTCCTTAAAACTCGAACTGGCCGAGCTCGCCCTCCAAAAAACAGAACGCGCCATGCTCCAACTCTTCGACTTCGACGCCTGGCTGACCAGCAAAATCGAACAACGCCCCTTCGCCCTCATTGTCCGGGAAAAATTTTTGCAACAAGCCTTGAAAAACGCATAATATGGAAGTAATAAAAAAAATATTCCTGTCTTCAATTTCCATCTTCCTGATTTGGCAATCGTATGAGCTAATCAGCAAGCTTCATGAAGTGGTCATCCATTCATGGGCAATTATTATTTTAGTCGCCTGGACCATTAATATGTTCGTCACGGGAATATTCGCTTTTTCCGGCTTCGCTTTTCCAACCCAAAAGCTATTGCCACCCGGCTATTACAAAATACGTCATCCGGCAAGATTGAAGCAGGTTTTTCAATGGCTCGGCGTTGAGTGGTTCAGGCGGGCGCTTTTACATACGCTATGGAAAAGTGAAAAACAACGAAAAGGCTTTTTCGATGGCAAAAAAACCAGCATATCCATGCTCGAAGAGCAATCGACCAAATCGGAGTTCGGGCATACCATACCCTTCGTCATCATCTGCCTGCTCAGCATTTACCTGCTTGCGCTGGGATTGAACAAGCTGGGTCTGTGTACCCTCCTGATCAACATCATAGGCAATTTGTATCCGGTTATCCTCCAGCGGCATCACCGAATGCGCATTCAGGCCATAATGGGCCGCCGCAACAGACCCTGACGTTCAGAGGTATTCTTTTTTTGGGCCCCGCCGCATAACATTCACCTCTGGAGGCATCCTGCGCGGCGCCGGGTGTTCCGCTCTTATGGGCGCGCGTCCGGCGTCCTTTAGGGCCGCCAGGCCGCCCGCCCATACCGCTGCACCCCCTGGTCCGAACCCCAAAAGCCGCAGGCCCCAAACAAAAGCGCCCACCCGGAAGGCCGCCTCATTTCTTGCGGCCTATGGGCGGCAAAGGCGTAATGGACTCGGCGGGCATCAATACCTGACGAGGCGGCAGGGTATCCCTCAACTGAGCAATGTAGTACGTTTGTTGGCCGTGCCGTACCAAAAAGGAATCGCGGAGAACAAACGAAGCCCCGGGAAACTGAGCAGGGTTGACGATGTAGTAATCCTGAAGGCTAAACCGATCAATTTTCCGGGGAATGATGCCGCCATAAGCCCGTTCGAGGTAGTAGGAGTTGGTAGGCTGCATGAGGGTATGATGATAAACGTACAAAGGTTGCCCCTGCCAGCGCCGCCCCGCAGCTAAGGAAGTCTGACGGCATTTTTCGCCATAGTCGTTGGCGAGGCGGTCGGGCAGCACATACCCGTTGAAGCCAATGCGGAAGACCAGCATGACGGCCATCACCCACAGCCATCGGGCCTCGGGCTGCCGCCAGGCTTGCCAGGTAAGCGCCGCAGAAGCCGCCAGCAAAAGGGCGCTAATGGGCAGCGCGCCGGGCATCACCTGCAAACGGGCGCTGAAGAAAGGCGCTACCCAAGCTAAGCTGAGCACCGCCGCAAAGACCAGCAACAAGGTTTCTACAACCCGGTGAACCATAGCCCGGGCAGCTCGACGTTCATAAAAATGGAAACCCAGCAAAAAGAGCAAAGGTACCAACATCAACAGGTAGCGGGGGTAAACCTCCGGGGAAGTCCAGTACGGCACGAGGTTCGCCAGCAACACAACGACCAAAAAACGGGTAAAAACAGACTCCCGCAACAACCGCCTGAGGTCGGGGCGCACCAAGTAAAATACCAACAACGACCACGGCAGGAAATGATAGATAAACTCAAAGGGAAAGGAAACAATCTGCAAAGCGGTTTCGCCTATCCCAAAGCGCACGACAGTGCGCTTGCTCGACTCGTTGAAGAGCGTGGAAAATACCGCCTCCAAAGAATTGTATTGATGGTAAACGAGGTAGTAGCTGCCTATCAGCGCCACGGCGCCCAGCCCGCTAAGGATATGCGCCAGGCTGAATAGCCGCCAAAATTGGCCGCGCCAGGCAAACCATACCACCAGCGTAACGCCCTGAAACACGATGGCAGGCAACCCCTTCATGAGGAACCCCACCGACATGAGCAGGTAAGAACCCGCAAAAAGACGCTGCCAGCGCCCACGCTCAAACTCGTGAAAAACCACCATAAACAGGGTAAACATCACCCACGAAAAACAGGTGTCGATGAGGGCCAGCATGGAGTCCCAGAACAGCACCCGCCCACAGGTGATGAAAGCGAGGGCAGCTAAAAAGGCCGTAGCCGGCCGAAGGTGGCGGCGGCCATAGTAGTAAATGGTGGCGGCATAGCCCAGCAGACACAGCACCGTGGGCAGGCGGGCCGCCCATTCGGCCGGGCTGCCTGCCAGCGCAAAGAAGGCGCCCAGTATCCAGTTCCAAAGGGGAGGTTTGTTGTAGTAATAGTCGCCGTGGAGGGTCGGCGTCACCCAGTTGCCCGACCAGCCCATCTCCAGCGCCACAAGGGCGCGTATGCCTTCATCGTCGATGAGGGGCATATAGCCCAGCCGGATGAGCAGGGCGGGCAGCAGTAGCAGCAGTACAATGAGGTATGGCCAGCGGTTGGTTGCCAAGGGGTGCGCAGTTGGTTGGGCGCAAAGATAGGGTTCTCCGCACTAAGATTTATAGTTCTCCAAGTCAGGATGAGTGAAAAATGGATGCCGCTATTTTTTCGGCTGGCTAAGCAAAAAACGCAGACATAGCCTAAGCTATGGCGAGGCTTTTTAACGCCGCCAGACGGAAAAAGAGCAAGTCAAGATGCACAAATCTTGGCTTGGAGAACTATATGAATCTTGGTCTGAAGAACCCAAACCCAGCGCAGCTATTGACCCGGCTGCGGCAACTTGGGAATTTCGTAAGAAACGTTGAAGTCGTCGAGTACGGCGTCGAGGATGGGGTCTTTGCCCCGCTGGTAGCCTTCCTTGATGTTGTGGTCGAAGAGGCGGCCCATGGCGTTCCAGTAGGTAGCCGTAATGCCGCCGCGCAGGTCTTTGATGAGCTCATACATGGGCACATCGAGTTCCCTTTCGATCATTTTGATAAGGATCATACCCTGGGTTTTGCTCAGGTTGCGGAGGGGGTCGGAAAACTGCTCTTTGAGCTCGCCCTGGAGGCGGCGGATGTAGCGGGCGCGCTGACCGTCGCGCATGGTTTCGGTAACGTAGTGGGTCTCGCGGAAGATGCGCACAGCCTGGGCGGCATAAGGGTATACCTTTACCGCATATAGGCGATAACGCCGATAGCGGCGGTATTCCTCGTCGTTGGCAAACTGCCGCAGGGAGGTCACGGAGACGTCGTCGAGGCTGGCTACAATCATGGTATCTCCGCAGGAGTCGAGCATATAGGGATACAACTGCCCGTTGACCAAGGTGTAACCGGTTTGCTGCGCGCCGGCGAGAAAAGTAAAGCCGGCGAGAAAAGCGATGACCAACCCTAAATTTTTCATAATGATGTTCATTTGAAACGGTACAAATGTCCGTATAAAATTGTTGTGTTCAAGGCGTTTAGACGTTATAAAAACGCAAAGGGTAACGGCGGCATTGCCGCCGTTACCCTTTATAGCGCTTTTTTCACCAAACGTTAACGCTTTTGGCGGCGGTATTTCTCCTGAAAGCGCTCGTAGAGGGTTTTTTGCACGTCGTCGAGCAGCAGTTGGCGACCTTCGATGTAGGCCCGCTCTATGACGCTGCTGCGCATATCGAGGGCGTCGCCGGCTGAGATGAAGAGGGTGGCGTCTTTGCCGGGGGCCAGGGCCCCTACCCGGTTGCCGATGCCGAGGATATCGGCGGTGGCGCTGGTGAGCGCCCTTACGGCCTCTTCATAGGGCAGCCCATAGGCTACTGCCGTACCCGCCTGGAAGGGCAGGTTGCGCTGCTGCCAGAAGCCGCCGATGGTAAGCCCGAAGCGGACGCCCGCCCGATGCAACTGGGCTGCCGTCTTGTAGGGCTGATCGATGTCGGTATCGTTCATGGCGGGCAGGCTGTGGAGCTGCCCCAATAGCACGGGCACGTTGTTTTCAACCAGCAGTCCGGCCACCTGATAGCTGTCGCGCCCGCCCACAATGACCAATCTGGCTCCAAACTCACGGGCCAAGAGCACAGCTTCCTCTATATCCCGGGCCAGGCTGGCGTGTACATACAGGTTGCGCTCGCCCTTGAATATGGGGCAGAGGGCCTCAAACTTGAGGTTGGCGGTCTTGGGGGCCGGCTGATCACAATAGCCGCGGGCCTCGGTGAGGAACTGCCGGAGGTCGGCCACCTGCTGGTCGTAGCGCTCGTTTTTACTGATCGACTGGGTTTGCCAACTGTAGGAGAAGCGATTGGGCCAGTAGAGGTGTTGGCCGTCGTCGGGGAACAGGGCGGCGTCTTCCCAGTTCCAGGCGTCGAGCTGTACGATGCTGGAAGAGCCCGCCAGCGCGCCCCCTTCGGGCGTTATCTGACCCAGCAACACACCCCGGGCGCGCACGGTGGGTATCACGCGGGAGTCGGTATTGTAGGCGATGAGCGAACGAACGTTGGGGTTCATGTCGCCGGTCTCGGCGTTGTCGCGGGTGGCGCGCACGGCTTCAATTTCTACGAGACCCAACTGGGTGTTGGGCGCAATGAAGCCCGGATAGACGTGCTTGCCGGCAGCCTCGACCACCTCGTGCCCGCTGAGGTTGGGGTTGGCCTGCCGGGTGGTTACGGCTGTAATCTTGCCGTTGGCAAAGGTAACGACCGCGTCGGCGATGGCGGCCTGACCGTTGCCGGGGTGTACGGTAGCGCCCACAATAGCGATGGGGCGCGATTGCGGCAGGGCCGGCACAGGATTTTGAGCCGGCAGCAGGGCCGACAGGCCCAGCAGCGCGGCCAATATGGTGAATCTGATCATTGTCTTGATTGTTTTATTGCGTATTTTACCCATTAGTTGCCTTCGTCTTCGTGGTCGTCGCAGTGGTAGTGACGGTCGCGGCGGCCCTGCATGGGCTGGGTGCGATCGCCCTTGTCGGCGGCTTGCAGCATCTTCTGGATGAGTTGGTTGCGCTCTTCCTGCACGGCCATGCGCAGGCGCTCGTCTTCTTCGAGGTCGAAGTACTTAACCCCGTCGACGTAGGTATGCACCGCCTTGGCGTATACCGATAGCGGATGGTCGCTCCAGACCACCACATCGGCGTCTTTGCCGGCGCGAAGGCTGCCGGCGCGGTCGTCGAGGTGGAGCAGGCGGGCCGGATTGAGGGTTACAAACTTAAGGGCGTCCTCTTCTGATACGCCGCCGAAGAGCACGGCCTTGGCTGCTTCCTGATTGAGGCGGCGCGCCATTTCGGCATCGTCGGAGTTGAAGGCCGTCACTACGCCCTGCTCGTGCAGGATGGCGCCGTTGTAGGGGATGGCCTCGTATACCTCGTATTTGTAAGCCCACCAGTCGCTGAACGAAGAGCCGCCGGCCCCGTGGCGCGCCATGATGTCGGCTACTTTATAGCCTTCGAGAATGTGGGTAAATGTATTGACGCGGAAGTTGTGGCGCTCGGCCACCTTCATGAGCATATTGATCTCGCCCTGCTGGTAAGAGTGGCAGGTGATGAAGCGCTTATTCTGAAGGATTTCCCAGAGGGCTTCGAGTTCGAGATCGCGGCGCACGGGCCTGCCCGCTTGCAGCGCCTGCCCATACTCGCGGGCGCGGGTGAAGTAGTTGTCGAAGACCTGCTCGACGCCCATGCGGGTCTGCGGGAATCGGGTGGCAAAATCGCTGCCCCAGTTGGCCTGCTTGACGTTTTCGCCCAAGGCAAACTTGATGAAGCCGGGCGCGCCGGCCCATTTCAGCTCCTCGGGCAGGCCGCCCCAACGCAGTTTGATGATGGCCGACTGCCCGCCGATGGGGTTAGCCGAGCCATGCAGCACCTGCACTGCGGTGACGCCGCCGGCGAGCTGGCGGTAGATGTCGATGTCGGTGGCGTCGATGGCGTCGCCCATGCGCACTTCGGCCGAGCTGGCCTGGGTGCCTTCGTTTACGCCGCGCGCTACGGCAATGTGGGAGTGCTCGTCGATGATGCCCGGCGTTACGTGTTTACCCGTGCCGTCGACGACGGCGGCGTCGGGAGCGGATAGGTTGCGGCCTACGGCTGCAATTTTGCCGTTGCGGATGAGCACGTCGGCGTTGGCCAGCACGCCCTCGGCTTCATTGGTCCAGACGGTGGCGTTTTTGATGAGTACCGTACCGGCGCGGGGGCGTTCCGTCCAGCCAAAGGCGGCATTGGGGTAGGTAATGCGCGACACATAGGCAGGCGCAGCCGAGGCTTTGCCGCTACCCGGGGCCGCGTTGTCTTCTAACGGCTCGGTATAAGTAGCCGACCAGTTGAGCCAGCGGCCTTGATCGTCCTGGCCTCGGCCCGACCAGTTTTTGTCCTGGATGAGGCCCGACAGCCGCACCAGCCCTTTGGCGCCCGCAGGCGTAAAGTTGAGGGTGAGCAGGCCGTTGGCGTAAGTGTAGTTCACTTTTACTTTGACGGTGTCGCCGGCGCGCAGGAGGTTCATATCGGGCTTAGCGGCATCGCCGCTGACCACGAGGCGGTAGGCCATATCGCCTAAAGAGAAGACGTATTGGCCCAGCCAGTCGGGCTGGTCTATCTTTTTGATGACAAAGGGCTTACCCTGCACCCAGTTTTCGTGGATGACGGTTTCCTTGGCGAAGATGGGGCCGCTGGCCACGATGAAGTTGGCTAACTTGCCCTTTTCCAAGCTGCCGAGCCGGTCGGCGGCTCCTATGAGCTGAGCGGGGGTTTCGGTGAGGGCGCGCAGGGCCTGCTCTTCGGTGAGGCCGTGTTCCATAGCTTTGCGGAGGGCAGGCAGAAAGTCGGCGGGCTTGTCGAGGCCGTTGACCGTAAGCGCAAAGGTGATACCGGCGGCGGCTACGCGGGCGGCATTGGCCGGGGCCATCTCCCAGTGGCGCAGTTGATCGAGGGTGATGAGCATGGCGTCGTGGGGGTCTTTGACCTCATACGGCGCCGGAAACTTGAGGGGCAGCACTAAGGGGGCGTTGGTTTGGCGGAGGGCGTCGAGGCGCTGGTATTCATCCCCGCCGCCCTTGATGATGTAGCGCACCCCAAATTCGGCGCCCAACTGATGCACGCGCAGGGCGTCCTGCCAGTTGTCGACGGCAAAGAGCTGAGGCAGGCGCTGGGCTTCATTCCAGGCGGCCAGCGAGAGGTTGACCTCTTCTTTTTGGGCGGCGTACCAGCGGCCATCGATATACGTCTGGCGCAACAGGGCCATGACGCCCATGAGAGAGCTGGGGTAGTCCTGAGAGGAGCTTCCTTTGCGCAACGACAGGCAGTGGGCGGCCTGGGTGGCGAGGATGGTTTCGTGGGGGCGCTCGTCGGAGAGGGTCACGAGGGCTGCCGAGCCGCGGCTGATGCCGTCCATGCTGTGGGTGAGCACGGCGCCAAAGCCTTGCTCGCGCAGGGGCTTGGCGGCCTTTTCATCGCCCCGGAAGAGCTCGTGGGCGCGCACTTCGGGGCGGAGGGCTTCATTCCAGGCATAGGCGCCCGGCTTATCGGTGAGGGGTTGCTCGCCCCGCTGCCGGCGGCTGCCGGCGGCGGCAGGAGGCTCTTCGGGCAGGCCATAGCCGGAGTAGATGTCGATGAAAGACGGGTAGATGTGCTTGCCGGCCATATCGATGACAATAGCGCCTTTGGGGGGCTCAATGCCGGCGCCGACGGCCGTGATGACGCCGTTTTTGATAACCAAGGTGGCGTCTTTGAGCACAGTACCCGCCCGGAGCGTCAGGGTGGCGTTGGTGAAGGCATACCAGCCTTCCCGATGGTCGTAGACCCCATTGTAGGGGAAGGTTTCCTGGGCGGTCGACACCGAAAGGGCCAGCAGCCAGCAGACAATAATGAGTCCGATTTTTTTCATAATTACACGTTGATGAAGGTTCCGGGCGCGCCGGTAGCAGCCTTCGCGCCGGGTGATTGTAAAGTAGCCCCCGCTTCCAAATTTTCGGAAATGGGGCAGCTAAATTAGCGAAATAACGATAGCACAGGGCATTTTTTTCTCGGCTGCGAGCTGCCCCTTTGGTCGGACCAGGGGGTGCAGCGGTATGGGCGGGCGACCTGGCGGCCCGGCCAGCGGAATAGCGGAGCGTAGATTCCGCTGGCTAAAGGACGCCGGGCGCACGGCCATAAGAGCGGAACACCCGGCGCCGCGCAGGATGCCCCCGGAGGTGAATGTTATGCGGCGGGGCCCAAAAAAACAGCGTCTTTTTTAAAATTTTTATTGCGGGCTATCCTTTTTAGCTGTTATGGGTTTAGGGGTTATGGTTCTATGAGCGGAGCCATGGGAATCCTGGGCTGGAGAACTATACATTTGGCGCATCGAAGGCAAGGGCTTATCTTTAGAGCCTGTTTAGACTTCCGTCGGTTGGCTGCGAATGGTTTGTTCCCGCCTGGCGACAGGAATGTAACTACTGACGCAGCTGTAAATTTTGACTATGAGTGCAACCAACGCCGATGACAGCCGGCCATTGTATGTAGTGACGGGCGGCACGGGCTTAGTGGGCGCCTACCTGCTGCGCTACTTAGTGCGCGACGGCTACCGCGTGCGGGCCATAAAGCGGCCGGGCAGTCGCACCGATCTTACGGCCGACATAAACGACGCCCTGAGCTGGGTAGATGGCGACCTGCTGGACCCCCTCAGCTTAGAGGATGCCTTAGCGGGGGCCGACACCGTCATCCACTGTGCGGCGCTGGTGTCTTTCCTGCCGGCGGATGCCGGGCAGTTGCTGCGCGTTAACCGCGACGGCACGGCTAACCTCGTTGATGCGGCCCTCTACCAACGGGTTCGGCGCTTGGTGCACGTGAGTTCGGTAGCGGCGCTGGGGCGGCGCTCGGGGGGGGAGCCGATTGATGAAAAAACGGCCTGGCAGTACGACCCGCTGGCGCCCCGGTACAGCTACAGCAAGTTTCAGGCGGAGCGGGAAATCTGGCGCGGGCAGGCCGAGGGGCTGTCGGTAGCGGCTGTTTATCCGAGTCTCATCTTTGGCAGCGGCTGGTGGAAGGCGGGTACCAACCAACTCTTTGCCCATGCCGACCGCGAGCTGCCCTTTTATCCGCCGGGCGCCACCGGTATGGTGGATGTGCGCGATGTGGCCCGGGCGATACTGCTGCTGTTGGCCAGGGATCGCGACGGCGACCGCTTTTTGCTCAATGGGGAGAACATCAGCTATCGGGCTTTATTGGAGCAGATTGCGGCAGCGCTGGGGCGGCGTGCGCCGCGCCACCCTTTCCGGCGCTGGCAGGCCCAACTGCTGCTGTGGGCGGAAACCCTGCGCAGCAAAATTACGGGGCGCGCGCCCCTCATCACTACGGAAACCATCCGCAACTCGTTTCAGCGCTATGGCTACAACAACCGGCACTCATGCGAAGAGCTTGGGCTGACGTACATACCCGCCGCCGAGACCATAGCCGAGACGGCCGCCCAATACTCGGCGTCGAAAGCGGCGGGCCGGCCGGCCGATGTGTTGCCGCTGCGGTAAGGCGGGGGGGGGGTGCCGGCCATGCGAGCCGTTAAATATCCGTTAAAGTAGCAACCCCGGCGGCCATAAACCTGTATTTTTGTATACTGCGCGTTGGCAGGTTCTGGGCATAAACCAGCGGTGTATGCCCAAAACCTGCCGGCGCAAACGATAAAAGGCCTCAAAAGCCGGCTCCTTGTTTACTATGAATCGCAAAGTGATTACCCTCATCATCGGATTGATGAGCGCCGCAGTGATCGGGTTGGTGTGGCTGCAAATGGGCCTCATTCGCACGTCTATGCGCGAAAACGAAGCCCGTTTTGACAACAGCATCTTCAGGGCGCTCAATGCGGTAGCATCGAGGGTGGAGAATGCCGAACGCCGCGAACTCTTCAACTTTTCGATGAATGGCTTCGTAGCCAGCTACTATCAAAACAACAATGCGCCGGCCCGCCCCTTTGGCGCCAGCCCGGCGGCTAATACGTCGGCGGCCGAAGGCGCCGAGCTGCTCGACCGGCTGATGGAGCAATTTACCGACACCTGTTCCTGCCTCAACTGCCAGCGCCTGCGCGGCGAGCAGGGCGCCGCCTTCTTAGCGGCCAGCTACCGCGACCCCTTCATGCCTTTGGCCGAACGGGTAGACATAGACCAGTTGCGCAAATCCATTGACCAGGAGTTGGGCAACAACGGCATCAAAACGGATTATTACTACGGCGTATACAGCCAAACCGAACGCGCCTTCGTCATCTATAACGGCAACTTTGTAGCCACGGAAGGCCCCGCCACCGAAACCCTGCCCGACGCCGACGCCGTATTTGCCTCCAAATACCGCGTAACCCTCTTTGACGACGGCGAAGCCCAGCCCGCAGGCATGCTGATGATGTACTTCCCCAGCCGATCGAGCGTGTTGTGGAGTTCGCTGTGGCTCAACTTTTCGGGCGCATTGGTTTTTGCCCTCGTCATCCTGCTTTGTTTTGGCTATACCCTCATGGTCATCAACCGCCAAAAACGGGTGTCGGAGATGAAAAATGACTTTATCAACAACATGACCCACGAGTTTAAAACGCCCATTGCCACTATATCCTTAGCCTCCGACAGCATCACCAACCCCAAGATAGCAGGCGACCCCGACAAAGTTGCCCGCTTCGCCAACATAATAAAACAGGAAAATAAACGTATGAATAGTCAGGTGGAGAAAGTGCTGCAAATGGCGCTCATCGACCGGAGCGAGTTTAAACTCAAGCTCAGTCAGGTCGATCTCCACGAGGTAATCTTGCGGGCGGTGGAAAACATCGGATTGCAGGTAGAGCAGCGCGACGGCTCGGTTAAAGCAGTGCTTGAAGCTGCCAAACCTATCGTCGAAGCCGATTTTACCCACATTTCCAATGTGATCAACAACCTGCTGGATAACGCCAATAAATATTCGCCAGAAAAGCCCGATATAACCGTTTACACCCGCGACGTACGCAACGGCGTAGAGGTCACCGTGGCCGATAAAGGTATGGGTATGAGCAAAGAAGCGCGCAAGCACATCTTTGACAAGTTCTACCGCGTGCATACCGGCAACGTACACGATGTGAAAGGCTTTGGGCTGGGGCTCAGCTATGTGAAGGCCATGATGACGGCCCACCGCGGAACCGTAGAGGTCAGAAGCGAGTTGGGTAAGGGCAGCAGCTTTATCTTGTGCATCCCTCACCAACCCGAGGTAAAACCCATAGCCACAGCCCTGAGCGCTGAGTGGGAGTAAGGCGCAGGCGTAATGCGCTTGACTTTTAAGAACCAGCTTTCAATGGACGAGCAGAAAAAGTAATCCTTATGGCTTATAAAATTCTACTGGTTGAAGACGACCAAAATTTCGGAGATGTGTTGCGCTCTTATTTAGAAATGCACGACTACGACGTGACCTTAGCCACCGACGGCGTGCAGGGGCTGGATTACTTCGTCCGGGATGATTACGACCTTTGCATCTTAGATGTGATGATGCCCAAAAAAGACGGATTCACCTTAGCCAGGGAAATCCGCGAAAAAGACCTTCAGACGCCCATCATCTTCCTCACGGCCCGCATGATGAAGGAAGACGTGCTGGAAGGCTTCCGCCGGGGCGCCGACGATTACATCACCAAGCCCTTCAACTCCGAAGAGCTGCTGCTGCGCATCCGCGCCGTGCTCAAGCGCAGCGTATCGGTAGCCGACCCCAAGGAGGAAAAAAATGAGTTTATGATCGGGCAGTACCACTTCAACTACCCCCTGCGCATACTCACTTACAACAAAGGCGCCCGCGAGGAAGAGAAGGAAAAGCTGTCGCCCAAAGAAGCTCAACTGCTGCGCATGTTTGCGGCCCACGTCAACGACGTGCTGCCCCGCTCGGAGGCCCTCACCAAAATCTGGGGCGAAGACAACTACTTCACCGCCCGCAGTATGGATGTATTCGTCACCAAACTGCGCAAGTACCTGCGCCGCGATGAAAACATCGAAATTGTAAACATCCACGGCAACGGCTTCCAGTTGCTCATCCGCGATGGCGAAGCCGCCAATTAGCCCTTAACCCACCTTTATGTCTGTTCGTTCGGCCGCCAAGGCCATCATCATTGAGGACGACCACGTCCTGCTCATTCGCTATCGCGACGAGCGAGGCGTTTATTATGGCCTGCCCGGCGGCGGCCAGGATCGTCACGAAGCGCTCAGCGAAACCGTCGTGCGCGAATGTCTTGAGGAAATCAACTGCCGCGTCATTCCTCAGGAGCTGCTCTTTGTGCGCGAGTTCATAGGCCCCCGCCATGCCAAGCTTGCGCGCCATTCCGACTTCCACCAGGTCGACCACTACTTTCGTTGCCGGCTGGCTCCGGATAGCCGGCCCGAAAATGGCCCCGGCGCCGACGTAGCCCAGGAGGGCGTAGCGTGGCTGCCCTTGGCTCAGTTGCACGAATACCACATCACGCCGGCCGCCATACGGCCCTGGCTACAGCGCATCGACGCCCCCGAGCGGCCCGTTTATCTCGGCCCCGTCGATTAATTTGGCAGGAATAGCTTATCTTTGCTTTCTCGAAAAATCAACTCCTGCACTGCTATGAAGGAACAGTACGTAAAGTTCTACGCGCACCGCCTTGGGCGCGATATCGAAACCTTAGTCTTTGGCCATGCCGGCTACCCGGTGGTGCTCTTTCCCACTACCATGGGACGCTACTACGAAAACAAAGACTTCCGGCTCGTAGAGTCGGCTCAGTGGTTCGTAGAGCAAGGCTTGGTGCGCATTTTCTGCCCCGACAGCATCAACACCGACAGTTGGTACAACCGCAACATCCATCCGGCCCACCGGGTGCACAACCACACCCGCTACGACCGCTTCCTCAGCGAAGAGTTTGTGCCCCAGCTCCAGCGGCTGTCGCCCACCGGTAAAGTAGCCGTTGCCGGCCCCAGCTTCGGCGGCTATCAGGCCGCCAACTTCGCCTTCCGGCACCCCGACCAAACCAGCCACCTCATCAGCATGAGCGGCGCCTTCGACATCAAGAGCTTCATGGACGGCTACTACAACGACGAGACCTACTTCAATAACCCCGTCGACTTTGTGCCCAACCTCCACCACCCCGATCTGTGGCGCATGAAGATCATTTTGGGCACCTCCGAGTGGGACATCTGCCTCGACGCCAACCGCACCATGTCGGGTATCCTGCAAGCCAAAGGCGTGCCCCACTGGCTCGATGTGCGCGGCTGGGTACAACACGACTGGCCCCTCTGGCGCGAGATGTTTCCCCACTATTTGAGCCTGCTTTGATAAAATCTTCCTTTTCAGCGCTTAGGGCTTGGTGGTTCCGCGCCTTTTTGCGTACATTCGTGCAAAACGCTTAACGAACATCGGTTATGAAGAAAATTGGTATACTCTACGGCCAGGAGCGTTCCTTTCCAGCCGCCTTTGTGGATCGGGTAAACAGCAAAAAAGTAGACGGCATCCTTGCCGAACCTGTGCGCATCGACAAGGTGCAGCAAGACGCAGGCCCCGACTACGCCGTCATCATCGACCGCATTTCCCAGGACGTGCCCTTCTATCGGGCGCTCCTCAAAAACGCAGCCATCGCCGGCACGGCGGTCATCAACAACCCCTTCTGGTGGAGCGCCGACGAAAAGTTCTTCAACAACGCCCTGGCCGTCCGCCTTGGCGTGCCCGTGCCCAAAACGGTACTGCTGCCCTCCCGCGAGCACCCCACCGACACCACGGCCGACTCGTTTACCAACTTAGCCTTCCCCCTCGACTGGGAGGGCATCTTCAACTATGTGGGCTTTCCGGCCTACATGAAGCCCCATGCCGGCGGCGGCTGGAAGAGCGTCTACAAAATTCGCGATGCCGAAGACCTCTTCAATAAGCTCATGGAAACCGGCCAGCTCGTGATGATGCTCCAGGAGGAAATCGTCTTCGACGCCTACTTCCGCTGCTACTGCATCGGCGGCAAGTATGTGCGCATCATGGACTACGAGCCCCGCAACCCCCACCACCTCCGCTACGCCGCCAAACACGACGTATCGCAGGAACTGCGCAACACCATTCACGACTATGTGCTGCGCCTCTGCCAGGGCCTCGGCTACGACTTCAACACCGTAGAGTTTGCCATCCGCGACGGCATCCCCTATGCCATCGACTTCTGCAACCCCGCCCCCGACGCCGATGTGCACTCGGTAGGCCCCGACAACTTCGAGTGGGTCGTAGAAACCGCCGCTACCTACGCCATTGAGCGCGCTCAGGCGCAACAGCCCGGCCAGGACAACCTCACCTGGGGTTCCTTCCTCCGGCAGGCCGCCAACGGCGAGGCCATCAGCGCACCCGCTGCGCCGGCGCCGGCCAAGGCGGCGGCTCGTCGCAAAAAATAAGCTGCTATATTAGACTTGTTCTGCGGGTTTTGTGTATAAACGGCAACGGTTTTCCGGGCCAATGTGCGCAAAACCCGCTCGTACATTGAGCGAGCGCCGCCGGGAAGTTTTTACTTTAAGGTTTGGGCGTGCCCCCCGGCCCCCTTTGGCGTTATACCCTCGCGAAACGGCATTTTACAAAGGGGCCGGGGGTCGGGCTATCCGGTCGCAGGAGCTCCCTGCTATCCCTCACGCGGGGCCGTAAGCTATGGGTTGCGGATGTGCTATATATAGTTCTCCAAGCTCAACCTGTGCAAAAGTTTCTTATGAATCCCTTGACTTTATTTTAAACTTCCGTTAGCTTTGCACAGTATAACCCAGCATCGCCTCCTGTGAAAAGATCGAACGCAGGAAGTTTTTATGGCGGCTAAAAGGCGCCCGTGCATAAGCGCGTCGGGAGACGCGGATGCGTCCATAGCAGATATTAGCGAACCTATGACTAAGCAAAACATGAACTTCGCCTTTTACTTAGTCATAGGTTCGTCTATGCAACTTCCTGATGAGGGATTGACGACAGCGAGGCTATGGGAGGGGAGGGCGGTAAACATTAGTTCAGCGCAATAAAAATAAAACAAAAAATAAATAATATAAAACCAAACACCACAAAATAAATATAAAGTAAATTGTTTTTTTTGGGCGGCTGCGCCGCCCAAAAACGGCAGCAAAGCCGCCAACAACAAAACCAAGCAAAGAAACGTTATAGCCGAGCATGAAATTTTTGACTTCCATATTGCTACCCGTTGCCTTGATGCTTGCCTTTGTGGCGGCGCCGACAAGCATTGCTTTTGCTTGTGGAGGCAGCGATACTTGTTGCAAAACGGAAGGAGAAAAGAAAGGCGGGGATAATTCATGTTGCGAGAACGAAACGGAAAATTCAGAACCCTGCAATGAAAAAAATGATTTTGGAGGTGCTTGCGGCAAAAAAGGCTGCCATTGTCCCGTCGCTTCTTCCAACGCCCCGGGCTTGCTTCCCCAACATTCTAAATTACCCCATCCATTTTTAGACCTATCACAAAAAGCGGTTTGGTATTATCTCAATAAAATACCCAAAGCCGTCTTTCTCTCCGTTTGGCTACCGCCTAAGATAAGTTGTTAGACCACCTGACAGCCATAGGTCTGTCCATGCGAAACGCCTTCGTTTCGTAACTCACTATTTTTCAACGGTTTAACAACTTTTTCAAAATGAAATTACATCATTTCGTTTTGTCAATGTCGCTGTTTGTGGCATTGGCAATCGTCGCATCGTGCGACAAAGGGCATGATATGGATGCCCTCAATATCACTCACCCCGCCGCATTCGTGGTGAACGGAACAGGCAACAACATCAGCGTCATTGACCTGACGGACGATACCAAAGTCCACGACATCGAACTCAACGGGGCTACTTTCCCTCACCATATCTACCTCAGCCCGGACAAGTCAAAAGTTGCGGTGGCAATCACCAACACCGATTTGAGCGGTGGGCACGGAGGGCATGGCGGCGCAACAAGCGGCTTTAAAGTGCAGATAATCAACACCGTGAAGGGCGTGATTGAAAAGGAAATCAGCACTTCCAAGTTGCCGCACAATGCCGTTTTCAACCCAAGCGGAACGGAACTTTGGATACCGCAGTCCGATGCACCGAGCAAGGTTTTGGTCTATCGCACTTCCGATTGGACACAAACGAATGAAGTGGAGGTGGGGCATTTGACTTCCGAAGTGACCTTTTCCGCCGACGGCTCAAAGGTCTATGCCGCCAACACGGACGAGGCAACGGTCTCGGTGATTGACCCGACATCGAAGACGGTTTCGGCAACGATTGCAGTAGGCACAGACCCCGTGGGCGCATGGACAGCCGAAAATGGCAAAATGTATGTGGACAACGAGACGAGCAAATCCGTCATGGAAATTGACGTTGCCACCGATGCCATTACCGCCACCATTGACCTCGGCTTCAAGCCCGGCTATGTGGCATACAGCGACCACCACGCTGAACTTTGGGTGAGCGATGCCGATAACGGTAAAGTCGTTTACTACAAATTAGTGGGCGGGGTATGGACAAAAGAAGGCGAAGTATCTACTGGTACGGATGCCCACGCCATTGCTTTCAACGCAGACGGCACGAAGGCATACGTCACCAATCAAGGTGCAGGGACGGTGTCGGTCATCCAATTGAGCGACCACACCAAAATCAAGGACATTGCCGTAGGCAGCAAGCCGAACGGGATTGTTTTGAAACAATAATCATTCACTCAAATCAAATTTTCAACGATGAAAAATATCATCCCGATTGCGTTTGCCGCAATCATTTCCATCACGCAGATTGCCTGCGCACAACAGATAAATAATGCCCAGACCGAGACCGTAAAAGTTTATGGCAACTGCGGCATGTGCGAAAAAAACATCGAAACGGCTGCCTACCAAAAAGGCGTGGCAAAAGCCGATTGGGACATGGACACCAAAATGGCGACCCTCACTTTTGACGGCAGCAAAACCAACGCCGACGAGATTTTGAGGCGCATTGCCGCATCGGGCTACGACAGCGACAAGTACGCCGCACCCGATGCCGTGTTTGCCAAACTACACTCTTGCTGCCAGTACGAGCGTCCTGTGCCAACGGGAACGAACGCCGAGGAGGCAACTGTCAAGGTAGTTGAAAAACCTGCCACGGCAATGCCCGCCGAAGTGCCGCCCGTCGCTGCGGAAAAAACCGCCCCTGCAACCAAAACGGAGGAGGCTGCGCCCGTGCAGCCCAACCCCGATGAGTTGAAAAGCCAACTTGGGGAGGTCTTGAACGCTTATTATGCAGTAAAAAACGCATTGGTCGGCGACGACGGCAAGACCGCCAGCGCAAAGGCAAAGGAATTGCTCACGGCTTTGGGCAAGGTGAGTATGGCGAATTTCAACACGGAACAGCACGGCGTTTATATGCCGCTTGCCGAAAAAATCAAGTTCGATGCCGAGCATATCGAGGAGACAAAAGATGTTTCGCACCAGCGTGACCACTTCGACACGCTTTCCGACAACGTTTTTAAGGTCGTCAAGGCTTTCAAGGTGAACACCGAACCCGCCTACCAACAGTTTTGCCCAATGGCAAGGGACGGCAAAGGTGCTTATTGGATTAGCAAGGAAAAGGGCGTGAAAAACCCTTATTATGGCAAATCCATGCTCACTTGTGGCAAGGTGACGGAGACATTGAATTAATTTTTTTACAAGCGGCAGCCATGTAACGTTTGCATGGCTGCCGCACAATCCTTTACAATGAAAAATACCTTTTTCACATTCATATTGGTCTTGACTTTTGTCGTTTCGGGCAATGCCCAGACTCTCATCACCATACCCGACACTATTTCGGGCAACGTCATTGACCTGAACATCCAGAACGGAACTATGGTGTTTTACCCAAACACCTTTACCAACACGATTGGTTACGATGGCAACCATTTGGGCAAGACCATCATTCTGCAACAAGGTCAAACGGTGACTCTGAATGTGCAAAACCAACTTTCAGATACCACGACTACCCATTGGCACGGGCTTCACGTCACGCCCATGAACGACGGCAGCCCCCACAGCCCAATCATGTCTGGCGATGTCTGGTCGCCCAGTTTCACGGTCATGGACAAAGCAGCGACCTACTGGTACCATCCGCACCTCCACGGCAAAACGCTCGAACAAGTGGTGAAAGGTGCGGCTGGGCTTATCATCGTCAGGGACAGCGAGGAAGCAGCCCTGAACCTGCCCAGAACATACGGAGTGGACGACATTCCTTTGGTTTTTCAGTTCCTAACATTTGACGAAGCCTCCAAACAAATCGTGGAGGACGATGAAATGGACAACGCCGTTTTGGTGAACAGCACCTTGAACGGTATGGTGAACTGTCCTGCCCAAGTAGTTCGTTTGCGCTTGCTCAATGCTTCCAGCCACCGGGTCTTTCGTTTTGGCTTCGACAACAACATGGCTTTTCACCAAATCGGCAGCGACGACGGCTTGCTGAACGAACCCGCCAGTATGACAAGGCTCAACCTTGGTTCGGGTGAGCGTGCTGAGATATTGGTGAATTTATCGGCATTACAGGGCAGTACGCTTCAATTGAAAACCTTTGGCAATGAACTGCCGCAGGGATACCCCGGCGGACCTGCCATGATGGGCATGCAAACAGGTCCTTTGGACAACATCAGTTTCAACATCCTGCAAATCAATGTGACCGCACCGACCCAAAATCCTGTCACCACCATTCCAAGCACCCTGACCAATAATGTAGTATGGTCGCAAACGGGGGCGAATACCCGTACCATGGCTATAACCGCACAGCCCATGATGAGCATGACCAATTTTTTCATCAACGGGGAACAGTACAACGAAAACACCATCAATTTCATTACAACGGAAGGGGTTACGGAGGTTTGGACTATTACCAACCAGACCATGATGGCGCATCCCTTTCACATTCACGGCAACATCTTCTATGTCCTGCAAGTGAACGGCAGCACTCCCCCTGCAAATATGCGGGGGCGGAAGGACGTGGTGTTAGTTCCGCCGATGGGTGGCAGCGTCAAATTGGTTACGAGGTATGAACATTTCAGCGACGCTGATATGCCATATATGTACCATTGCCACATTTTGAGTCATGAGGACAAGGGCATGATGGGGCAGTTCATTGTCAATCCGATGGTCTCTGGAACGGAGGATTTCACAATTGACGAAACGGTAAGGGTATATCCCAACCCTTTATCTGTGTGCAATTTCACTGTGGAGGCAGAGGCAGATGTTTTGTCGGTCAAAGTTTTTGACGTGCTTGGTAGAAAGGTTTGGGGACTAAATGCCCAAAATGGCAAATCCATTTTGGTAAAAACCGAACTGAGCAACGGCACTTACCTAATTGAAGTGGAGACTGAAAAAGGCAAGGCTATTCAAAAATTAGTTGTACGCCATTGATTTATCATGGGAGTTTTTCTGAATGAGCATTTGGGAAAATTTAATTCGCCAATAAATAAGGATTCATGATAAATTTACTTATTGGAATCTCCCTCCGCAACCGCTTCTTCGTGCTGATGGCGGCGGCAGGGCTGTTCGCATGGGGCATCTTCTCCGTGCGGAATAACCCGATTGACGCCATCCCGGACTTGTCGGAGAACCAGGTCATCGTCTTCACGGAGTGGATGGGGCGCAGCCCGCAGCTCATCGAAGACCAGGTAACCTACCCGCTCGTGTCCAACCTACAGGGTATTCCGGAGGTGAAAAATATCCGGGGCAGTTCCATGTTCGGGATGAGCTTCGTGTATGTCATCTTCGAGGACAACGCCGACATCTACTGGGCAAGGACGAGGGTGCTGGAGCGCCTCAACTTCGCCCAGCGCCTGTTGCCGGAAGGCGTGACGCCCACACTCGGACCGGACGGCACAGGCGTCGGGCACATCTTCTGGTACCACCTCGACGCCCCCGGCATGGACCTCGGCGAGCAGCGGGCGTTGCAGGATTGGTACGTGAAATTTGCCCTGCAAACCGTGCCCGGCGTGAGCGAGGTGGCGTCGTTCGGCGGTTTCGGCAAGCAGTACCAAGTGAACATTGACCCCTACAAACTGAACTACTACAACGTGCCGCTGATGGACGTGCTGAACGCCATCCGCAGCAACAACAACGACGTGGGCGGTCGCAAGTTCGAGATGAGCGACATGGCGTACATCGTGCGGGGCTTGGGCTATTTGAAAAAAACGGAGGACATCGAGAATATTCCCGTTGGCAATTACGGCTCGGTGCCCGTCCGCATCAAGGACGTGGCTTCGGTGCAGATGGGTGGCGACCTCCGCCTCGGCATCTTCGACATGGACGGCACGGGCGAGGTGGTCGGCGGCATCGTGGTCATGCGCTACGGCGAGAACGCCGACGAGGTCATCCGGACGGTGAAAAAGAAGATGACGGAGGTGGAAAAGGGCTTGCCCGAAGGAGTCAAGTTTCAGGTCAGCTACGACCGCAGCGAACTCATCGAAGCCGCCATCGAGTCGGTAAAAGGAACGCTGACGGAGGAGATGATTGCGGTGTCCATCGTGGTGCTACTGTTCCTTTTCCATTGGCGAAGTGCCCTCATCATCCTGATACAACTGCCCATCTCGGTGGCGGTGGGGTTCATCCTGCTCGAAGCCTTCGGGCTGAGTTCCAATATCATGTCGCTCACGGGAATCGCCCTCGCCATTGGGGTGGTGGTGGACGATGCCATTGTTATGGTCGAAAATGCCTATCGGCACTTGGCGGAGGCGACCTGGGCAAAGACCTTTGCGGAGCGGCTGTCCGTCATCGAAAAATCGTGCAAACAGGTGGGTCCCGGCGTGTTCTTTTCCACCATCGTGACCATCGCCTCGTTCCTGCCAGTCTTTTTGCTGACGGGCATGGAAGGCAAACTGTTCTCGCCGCTTGCTTGGACGAAGACCTTCATCCTGCTGGTGGACGCCTTCCTCGCCATCACGCTGACGCCCGTGCTGATTGCCCTGATTTTGAAAGGGAAAGGGAAACTAAAGCCGGAGAGCGCCAACCCCATCACCCGTTTTTTGGAAAAACTGTACACGCCTGTGCTGAAACTTTGTTTGCGCTGGCGCAAAACGACGCTCGCCGTGATGGTCATCGCCCTGGCGGTCAGCGTCCCGATGATGATGCGCTTGGGCACGGAGTTCATGCCGCCGCTCGACGAAGGCTCGCTGCTCTTCATGCCCGTCACGCTGCCCGACGTGTCCAACTCGGAGGTGAAGCGGCTCTTGCAGGTGCAGGACAAGCTCATCGCCTCCGTGCCGGAGGTGAGCCATGTGCTGGGCAAGGCGGGCAGGGCGAGCACTGCCACCGACAACTCGCCCATCAGCATGCTTGAGACCATCATTTTGCTGAAACCAAAAAGCGAGTGGCGGGCAGGCATGACCAAGAACGACATCATCAACGAGCTGAATGCCAAGCTGCAAATCCCCGGCGTGGTGAACGGCTGGACGCAACCCATCATCAACCGCATCAACATGCTCTCGACGGGCATCCGAACCGACGTGGGCTTGAAGGTTTACGGACAAAATTTGGACACGATTTACTCCGTCGCACAGCTTTTGAAAAAGGAACTCGAAGGCATCGAGGGCGTGAAAGACCTCTACGTGGAACCCATCACGGGCGGCAAGTACATTGACGTGGTGGTGAAACGGGAGGAAATCGGGCGCTACGGTCTGAGCGTGGACGACGTGAACATGCTCGTCGAGAGCGCCCTCGGCGGCATGGTGCTGACTACCACCGTCGAGGGGCGGCAGCGCTTCACCGTCAATGCCCGCTTCGCCCAGGATTTCCGAAACAACCTCGACGCCCTGCGCCGCCTGCAATTGCAGACCGCCCGCTACGGTCCCATCCCGCTGGAGGCAGTGGCGGATGTCCGCATTTCCGAAGGTCCGCCGATGATAAATTCCGAGAACGCCATGCTGCGTGGCACGGTGCTGTTCAACGTGCGGGAACGTGACCTTGGCAGCACGGTTCAGGAAGCGCAGCAGAAACTGAACGCCGCCGTGAAGCAGTTGCCGAAGGGCTATTACATCGAGTGGAGTGGGCAATGGGAGAACCAAATCCGGGCGAGCCGCACGCTGCGGCTCATCCTGCCCATCGTGCTGGTCATTATTTTCTTCGTGCTGTACGCCACCTACCACTCGGTGAAGGAGGCGCTCATCACGATGATTACCGTACCGTTTGCCCTCATCGGCGGCGTCTATATGGTCTATTTCTATGGGGTCAACCTCTCGGTGGCGGTGGCGGTGGGCTTCATCGCCCTGTTCGGTATGGCTATCGAGACGGCGATGCTGATGACGATTTACCTCAACGAAGCCATGCAGCGGCTGGTGGAGGAAAAGGGCAATTCCAGCGAGACCATCACCAACGCCGACCTGCGGGAATGGGTCATCTGGGGCGCTGCCAAACGCCTCCGCCCGAAGTTGATGACGGTCTCGGTGTCGCTGTTCGGGCTTGTCCCCATCCTGTGGGCGACGGGCGTCGGCAGCGACGTGATGCTGCCCATCACCTTGCCGCTCATCGGCGGCACTATTTCATCCACCCTGTACGTGCTGCTGGTCACGCCCGTCGTTTTCGAGATGACGAAAGAGCGGGAGTTAAAGCGACATGGAAAAATTGAAGTTTATGATGTCAAGGAATAATTTTTTGAAGATAAAAATCGGGGCGGCTGCATTGGTGCTTTTGTTTCATAAAAGCCAGGCGCAGCAAGCCCTCCCGCTCGACACCATCCTCGCCCGCATCGAGCGCAGCCACCCTGCGTTGAAAGCCCCAGACGCCCGCATCCTGGAGCTCAACACCTACGCCACGGGGACGGTGACGCTGCCCCCGCCACGGGTAAGCGGCGGCTTCTGGATGGCGCCCTACAACCCGGCGAGGTGGAGCGAGGGCATGGGCGCATTCATGGTATCGGGCGAGCAGATGCTGCCCAACCGGAAGATGCAGGAAGCCGAGGGTCGCTACATGGCGTCCATGTCGGCGATGCAGGGGGCGGAGAAGGGCGTGATGCGGAACATGCTTTTTGCGGAAGCAAAAACCGCCTATTTCAACTGGCTGGTGCTGAAGCGCAAAATTGCCGTGCTGGATGAGAGCAAAAACCTGCTCCGACTGATGATTGAGAGCGCCAAGCAGCGCTACCAGTTCAACCGGGAAAAGCTTGGCAGCATCTACAAAGCCGAGGCGGAACTTACCGACCTCGACCGGATGCAGGCGATGTACGCCGGGGAAATACGGCAGCAAAAGACCATGCTCGTGAGCCTGATGCAGTTCCCGGTGGAAGATTTCGAGGTGGATACTGCTTGGCGGATGCCGCTGCTGCCCAGCCTGCCCGACACCTCCCGCATCCTTGCCCGTAGTGACATCCGAGCAGTGGAAGCCAACCTGCGCACCGCCCGGCTTGAACAGGAGTTCAACCGCTCGAAACTGAAACCGGAGTTCGGCGTCCGCTACGACCACATGTTCGGTTTCGGCGGACAGCCGTGGCAGTTCTCGCTGATGGGCATGGTGACGGTGCCGATTGCACCATGGGCGAACAAGGACATCAAAGCCAAAATCGAGGGAATTGACTACCGCCTTGCGGCATTTGAATGGGAAAAAGCCGCAATTGCCAATGCCGTGCGGGGCGCAGCCGCCGACCGCCTCGTGATGATGCAGACCCTGCAAGACCAAATCGAACGCTATGAAAACGACATCGTGCCCAACCAGCGCAAACGCTTCCAAAGCACACTGCTCGCATACGAGCAGAACACCGATGAACTCTTCATGGCGCTCGATGCCTGGCTCGAACTGAAGATGAGCCGATTGGCACAACTCGACCTTTTACAACAATTACTGCAAGCAAAAACAGCTTATGAAAAAGAACTGGAAATCCGTTGAGCACTTCGGCTGGCTCGCCGTCCTGCTGCTCCTGTTTTCCGCCTGTCGGAACAACAGCGACCACGCCAACCACGGCGAAGCCACCGCCTACCAATGCCCGATGAAGTGCGAGGGCGACAAGACATACCCCCAGCCCGGTTCCTGCCCGGTCTGCAAAATGGACGTGAAGCCCGTCGAAATGCCCGCCGGGCATGACCATTCCGCCATGCAGGGCGACACATCGGCGTCGGTGTACACTTGCCCCATGCACTCCGAAATCGTGCGCACTGAACCTGGCAGCTGCCCGATTTGCAAAATGGACTTGGTAAAAAAGGAAACCGCCGGAGGCGGAGGCAATGACCACGGCAGCCACAACCCACCCGCCACCGACTTCGATTTTTTGCTGAAACCGACCTACGAGTATGTTCTCAGCAGCATAAAAACCGTGCGCCCCGAGCGCAAGACCCTCACCGCCAGCATCGAAGCGCCCGGCTACCTCGCCTACGATGCCCGAAAGGTGCAGGCGATATCGGCACGGTTCGGTGGGCGCATCGAGCGGCTGTACGTCAAGTACCCCTACCAGCCAGTGCGGAAAGGGCAGCGCCTGCTGGACATCTACAGCCCGGAAATCGCCACCGCCCAGCAGGAATTGATTTTTCTATTGGAAAATGACCCCGACAACACGGCTTTGATTGAAAATGCCCGCCGCCGCCTCTCGCTCCTCGGCTTGACGGCGGCACAAATCGGCGAGGTGGAAAAGACCCGGAAGCCCTCGCTGTCGCTGCCTGTTTTCAGCCCCTACGACGGGCTGGTTTTTGAAAAATCCATGCCCGCCTCGGCATTGTCCGGTTCGGAAATGGGCGAGGGCATGGAAAATGGCGGCGGCGCAGCCTTGCCCACTTCTCTTGCCGCCGGTGGCGAGCTTTCCCTTCGGGAAGGTATGTACGTGCAAAAAGGGCAGCGGCTGTTCAGCCTGCAAAGCCTCTCCACCGTCTGGGCGGTGCTCGAATTTTATCCGTCCGACGTAGCGGCAATCAAGGTCGGGCAGCCCGTAAGCGTCCACATCGAGCCATTCGAGTGGGCGTTTTCAGGAAAAATCAACTACATCGAACCGCAGTTCGGGATGAGTAGCAAGAACCTCCGGGCGAGGGTCTATCTGGACAACCCAGGCGGCGAGCTGAAGCCGGGGGCATTGCTCAAGGCGACCGTGCAGGCAAGTGGGCGTTCCGCCGTTTGGATTCCAAAGTCCGCTGCTCTCGACCTCGGCAGGCAGCGGGTGGTGTTTTTGAAAAAGGCCGGCGTTTTTCAAAGCAAAAAAATTGAGGTGGGCAGCATGTCCGGCGATTGGCTGGAGGTGCGGTCGGGCATTTCGGAAAACGACGAGATTGCCGCCGATGCACAGTTCCTCATGGACAGCGAGAGTTTTGTCAAATCAAATTGAAGCAACATGAAAAGGATATTAAAAACATGGAGCGTGGCTTTGCTGCTCTTTGCGGTCGCATCTTGCAAGGAAGCTGCCCCCGAAGCCGTGCCGGAAAACGTTTATTACACCTGCTCGATGGACCCGCAGGTGATGGAGAAAAAGCCGGGCACTTGCCCGATTTGCAAGATGGACCTGGTGCGGGTGGAGGTTGACCCGAACCAGAAAGCGGGCGAACTGAAACTGAGCGAGCAGCAAGTCCAGTTGGCGAACATCCAGACGGACACCGTGCGGCTGCGACCCCTCGGCGAAGAGGTCACCCTTTCGGCAACGTTGAAAGAGAACCAGAACGGCATCAACACCGTGACGGCACGGGTGCCGGGCAGGGTTGAGCGGCTGTTCGTGCGCAACGTGGGCGAGCCTGTGCGGGCGGGTCAGGCTGTCTTTGAACTGTACAGCGAGCAGCTCTCCGCCGCCCAGCAGGACTACCTGTTGGCTTTGCAGAGCAAAAAACGCTACACCGACACCGACCCCAACTTCGCCCGAATCGCCGATGCCGCCCGGAACAAGCTGCTGCTCTGGGGCATGACCGAAGCGCAAATCGCCGAGGTCGAAAAAAGCGGGCAGGTGAAAAACACCCTGACGTTTTACAGCAAGTACGCCGGAATTGCCACTGAGGTCAGCGTCGCCGAGGGCGACTACGTGGCAGAAGGCTCGCCTTTGCTGCGCCTTGCCGACCTCCGTAACCTTTGGGCAGAGGCGCAACTCTACGTGAGCGACATGCCGTTTTTGAGCCAGACCAGCGAGGCATTGCTCGAAATCCCTTCCTTCCCGGAACGAAAACTACGGGGCTTGGTCAGTTTCGTGAACCCCTCGCTCGAAGCCTCCTCCAAAATCGTGATGGTTCGGGTGGAAATCCCCAACCCCAGCGGCGACTATCAGCCAGGGATGCAGGCTTGGATGACCTTGAAGGGTAAGGTCAGAAGCGCCATCGCCGTTCCGACCAATGCACTCATCCAAGGGAAGGATGGCGCTACCGTATGGCTTAAAAATGCCGGCGGCGCTTTTGAAAGCCGTATGGTGACGATGGGCAAAACCAATCGGGATTTCACGGAAATCAAAGCAGGTTTGGAGGCGGGCGAGGTGGTTGTCGTCTCCGGGGCTTATTTGCTGCACAGCGAGCTGGTGTTCAAAAAAGGGGCAAACCCAATGCAGGGGCATGATATGCAGTAAGGTAACGGGAGCGCACTTGAATTAATTTTTTAAAATGAAGGCTTAGCCATAAACACAAGCGCAGTCTATGGCTATCCCTTTCAAAATTCAAAAAAATGACACACACATATCAAATTACAGGCATGACCTGCGGCAATTGCGAGGCAACCGTAAAAGGCAAATTGCTGACGGTGCAAGGCGTAAACTCGGTAGAGGTTTCGAGAGAAACCAATTCTGCCACTATTGCCATGGAAAAACATATACCCATTTTCGAGTTGCAGAGCGCATTGGGTGGGGCAAATGGGAAATATCAGATTTCCGCCAATCAGCACAACGAGACCGCCGAGCAAGCCAAATCATGGTTTGAAAACTACAAACCAATTTTATTGATTTTTGGCTATATTTCATTGGTTACTTTGCTCATTCAATCCAGTAACCACCACTTTGATTTCATGCAATGGATGCGCCATTTCATGGCTGGTTTCTTTTTGGTCTTTTCCTTTTTCAAGTTGCTCAATTTGAAGGGCTTTGCCGAGAGTTATGCCATGTACGATGTAATCGCAAGGCGGGTTCCCGTGTGGGGATATGCTTATGCGCTCATTGAATTGGCATTGGGCTTGGCTTTTTTGACCAATTTCCAGCCGATGCTGACCAATTTGGCGACGCTCATCGTGATGTCCGTCAGCATCATCGGCGTGTTGCAAAGTGTGCTGAACAAGCGGAAAATCCAATGCGCTTGTTTAGGTGCAATTTTCAACTTGCCAATGAGTACCGTAACTATCATTGAAGATGCTTTGATGATTGGAATGAGTGCGACGATGTTGTTTTTGATAAATTAATTGAGGCTCGGAATGGCAAACGAAAAATTCATCCCCGCCTTGGGCTACGATTTCTTGACAACATTTTACGATTTGACCATCAAACTGACCATGCCCGAAAAGAAATTCCGGGGCTTGTTGGTGGAGGCGGTAAATCCACAAAAAGGAGAAAATATACTGGAATTCGGCTTTGGGACAGGTCAAAACTTGCTTTTGGTGAAAAAGCAAAACCCCGATATTGATTTGAGGGGCTTGGACATTGACCCAAAAGTAAAGGAAATCGCAGCCTACAAATTGGCAAAAAACATCCTCAATATCCCGTTGGATTTATACGACGGCGGCAAATTCCCCTATCAAGATGGCGAGTTCGACAAGGTGTATAGTTGTTTGGTTTTTCACCAATTGGATGCGGAGACCAAATTGAACTGTTTGAGGGAAATCCATCGGGTGCTGAAACCGAACGGCAGCCTGGTCATTGCGGATTGGGGCAAGGCGCAAAACAAGTTGATGCGCCTTGCATTTGGCGTGGTTCAGATGCTGGACGGCTTCAAAACGACCAACGACAACGTAAAGGGTCGGATGCCCGGGTTTATGGAAGCGGCAGGTTTCCAAAACGTGATTGTGAAACGGTCAATCAATACCGCAATCGGTACATTCTCTTATTTTCAATCAAGCAAAAAATGAAATTTCTGAAATGGATATTCAAAAAATTATTCATCAAAAAGTGCTGCCAATAGCGTTGCTTTTGTTTTTTCTTCAACCGCTTTTTGCACAAAAAACGGTGCGGTACGACTTGTATATCAGGGATACGACGGTCAATTTTACGGGAAAAACCAAACGGGCAATCGCCGTGAACGGGCAAATACCAATGCCCACGCTGACCTTCACGGAGGGCGATACCGCCGAAATTTATGTCCACAATGAATTGAGAGAAACCACCTCGCTGCATTGGCACGGGTTGTTCCTGCCAAACAAAGAGGACGGCGTACCGAACCTGACCCAAATGCCCATCGAGCCGAACACGACGCACCTGTACAAGTTTCCGATTATCCAACACGGGACGCATTGGTATCACAGTCATTCGGGCTTGCAAGAACAGGTTGGGATGTATGGTTCATTTATCATGGAAAAACGCACGGGTTTTAGGAAAGGCATTGACGATTTACCGACCGTTCCCATCGTTTTGAGCGAATGGACGGATATGAACCCCGACAATGTGCATCGGATGTTGCACAATGCGACCGATTGGTTTGCTATAAAAAAAGGCTCAACGCAGAGTTATGGAGAGGCAATAAAACAGGGGCATTTCAAGACCAAAGTAGCCAACGAATGGAAGCGCATGAATGCTATGGACGTGAGCGATGTTTATTACGACAAATTCCTGATAAACGGCAAAAATGAAAGCCAACTCACTCAGTTTAAGGGAGGCGAAAAAGTGCGTTTAAGGATTTCCAACGGCGGTGCATCTTCCTATTTTTGGCTGACCTACGGCGGCGGCAAAATGACTGTCGTGGCAAATGACGGCAACGATGTAGAGCCTGTGGAAGTGGATAGGTTAATCATCGCTGTTTCTGAAACGTATGATGTGATTGTAAGCATCCCTGCCGACGGCTTTTCCCACGAATTTTTGGCAACCCCAGAAGACCGCACCAAATCGACTTCGCTGTTTCTGGGTGCGGGCGTTAGGAAATTGAGTTTGCCGTTGCCCAAACTGAAATATTTCGAGGGGATGAAAATGATGAACGACATGATGAAAATGAGCGGCGAGTTGGACGATATGGGCATGCAAATGTCGCTCAATCAAATGGATATGAACGTGGTGATGTATCCCGAAATAACAGGCGAAGCGGAGCAAAAAAGTAAGCACGACATGGGCGACATGAAAATGGAAGAGATGAAAACCGAGGCGGAAAAGTACGATGCAAACTGCACTTTCAGATATTGTTACCCTGAATTACGCCATGCTGAAATCACCGACCGAAACACCGCTGCCCGAAGGTGTTCCCGTCAAGGAACTGTATTTTGAACTGTCGGGAAACATGAACCGCTACGTTTGGAGTTTGGACAATAAGGTGGTGTCGGAAACCGATAAAATCCTGATAAAAAAAGGCGAAAACGTGCGCTTGGTTCTTTACAATGGCTCGATGATGCGCCACCCGATGCACCTGCACGGTCACGATTTCAGGTTGCTCAACGGACAGGGCGACTTTGCTCCCTTAAAAAACATCGTGGACATTATGCCAATGGAAACCGATACCTTGGAATTTAATGCCAACGTGGAAGGCGACTGGTTCTTTCATTGCCATATTTTGTACCACATGATGAGCGGCATGGGGCGTGTGTTCACTTACGAAAACCAAGCGGCAAACCCTTTAATCACCAACCCGAAAAAGGCACAACGCCAATTGTTCGCTGATGATAGGCGCTTTCATTTCATGGCAGAAAATGATTTTGCGACCAATGGAAATGACGGTATGTTGATGCTCCAAAATACCCGTTGGAGTATCGGCACGGAATGGCGTTTGGGCTACCATGATTACCACGGTTACGAAGTAGAAACACATTTGGGACGCTATATCGGCAAAATGCAATGGTTCATGCCGTTTGTTGGCTTCGATTGGCGGTATCGCTCGGAAGGGGGGATTGATATTCAAGAAAAAAACCTGTTCAACCAAACCAATACCAAAGACAAGAGGGGTTTATTGAGTGCAGGTTTTGTTTATACCTTACCCATGCTGGTTAATTTTCAAGCCGAAGTTTTCACCACAGGCTATGCACGTTTACAACTTATGAGAGAAGACATACCGCTCGGCAGACGATTGAGGGGTAGTTTTATGGTGAATACCGACAAGGAATACATGCTCGGTGGAAGGTATATTTTGAAGAAGAACTTATCCCTCTCCTTGCATTATGACAGCGATATGGGAATAGGGGCAGGATTGACTATAAACTACTGAAAATGAATGAAATAAATAAAAATAAAATGCGCTGAACAATGCACTCCCGACCATGCCGCCCAAAGCCAACGCTCAAAGCCAACGCAGGGCGGCACGGGCGGGAGTGCCACCGTTCGACGTAATCAAAAATTAAATAAAACATCAAAATAAATATAAAATGAAGTCATCATTTTGCATTCTGATTTTTTGCCTTGCAGTCTCTTTGACAGCCAACGCCCAAACGAGCCGGTTGCGGGTTTTTCTCAGTGAACATGTCGCAGGTTAATGAGGGTAAATGCGAGGAGGTTGAATCCGAGAAAGAGGTGCTGATACCATTCATATTGGACTAGCACGCGCCTGAATTTGTCCTGCCAGGCAAAAGTTCTTTCACACTTATATCGCTGAGCATAAAGTTCTTTGTCGAAGAACCGCTTTCGCCCTCGCTTTGGCTTCTTCCGGTTTCGCGGATTTTCCTTAATGTTCGGTTTCAAGCCTGCATTCCAGATGGCTTTTCGGTTTTTTCGACTGTCAAACCCCGGATCAAGATTCAAGGGTGTTCCTTTGGGGATGGTCAGGTTGCTACGCTCACAGGTTGTTTTCAAATCGCTCAAAGAATCCGGGAGCTGCAACATATCTGATTGGTTTACAGTTACTATAGTCATTGGAGCGAGTACATTGCCGCAGTTATCCTGCAAAGAAACTATTTTGTTCCCTTTCTGATGTTTGTGGCCACAATACCCTTTCAAGTCGCCCCCTTTGACACTTATGCTATTGCTCCGTAAGCATTCGGTGAACTACACCCCCTGCATATCATCCGGCGCGTCTTGGCTGTGTGCTTTCCAGCGGTGGGGCAGGAGTTCTTCGATTCGATTGACAGGATGGTTAGGCAGTCGATTCATCACATCCTTTAGCCAGCGGGTTGGATCTACGCCGTTGAGTTTGCAGCAGGCAAAAAGGGTATAGAATATGGCGCCGTGCTGAGCCCCTTGGTGCGAGCCGGCAAATAGGT
>Ga0209573_1000685_pt1 | contig 64938 bp, 60 predicted proteins | sample TNRBio252014_DNA_FD_185870 | JGI IMG/M metagenome (GOLD analysis project Ga0209573, IMG submission 185870) | Wastewater treatment Type I Accumulibacter community from EBPR Bioreactor in Madison, WI, USA - TNR Reactor_6/25/2014_ DNA (SPAdes)... | ecosystem: Engineered > Bioreactor > EBPR >...
CGATGATCCGCTCCGGGCGCTGCCTGCGGGCCGGCGGCCTAGCCCTTGAGTGCCTGTTCGAGCACGTGCAGCTGCTGGTTGAGTTCGGTGTTGCGGGTCCGTTCCTCGCCGATCTTGCGCACCGCATGGAGCACGGTGGTGTGGTCGCGCCCGCCGAACAGCTCGCCGATCTCGGGCAGGCTCTTGCGCGTCATGTCCTTGGCCAGGTACATGGCGATCTGTCGCGGACGTGCGATCGAGGCCGGCCGCTTCTTGCTGTACATGTCGGCGACCTTGATCTTGTAGAAGTCCGCCACCGTCTTCTGGATGTTCTCGACCGAGATCTGGCGGTTCTGGATGGACAGCAGGTCCTTCAGCGCCTCGCGCGCCAGGCCGATGCCGATGTCCTTGTGGCTGAATCGCGAATAGGCCAGCACCTTGCGCAGCGCGCCTTCGAGTTCACGCACGTTGGCCCTCACGTTCTTGGCCACGAAGAAGGCCACGTCCTCGGGCATCTCCGCGCCTTCTGCCTTGGCCTTGGCGATCAGGATGGCCACCCGCATCTCGAGCTCCGGGGGCTCGATGGCCACCGTCAGGCCGGCATCGAAGCGGCTGGTCAGCCGTTCATCGATGTCGACCAGGCCCTTGGGGTAGGTGTCGCTGGTCATGATGATGTGCGCCCGCTTGGCCAGCAGCGCCTCGAAGGCATTGAAGAACTCCTCCTGTGTGCGGTCCTTGCCGGCGAAGAACTGCACGTCGTCGATCAGCAGCAGGTCCAGGTTGTGGTACTTCGCCTTCAACTCGTCGAAAGTCTTGCGCTGGTAGTTCTTGACGACATCGCTGATGAACTGCTCGGCATGCAGGTACAGCACTCGCGCGTCGGGCTTGTCCTTCAGCAAGGCGTTGCCGACGGCATGCACCAGGTGCGTCTTTCCCAGACCGACGCCGCCATAGATGAACAGGGGGTTGTACATCTGGCCGGGCGCGCCGGCGACATGCAAGGCAGCGGTGCGGGCCATCTGGTTGGCTCGCCCGGCGACCAGGGATTCGAAGTTCAGCGCACTGTTGAGCTTGTGCCGGCTGGCCGCCGGAGCAGCCGCCACACTCGGTGCCGCCGCTGCGGGCCGCTCTGCCAGCGCCAGCTCGCCCTCGCCTCCAGGCTGGCCGAGCATGCCGGCGACGGCGCTGTGGGCATGGATCGCGGTGCCCCGCGTGGCGCCCGGCGAAGTCTGGCCTGGTGTCCACGCGCCCGGCAAGCGGCCGGGCAGGTCACGCGGTGCCAGCGACAGTTCCAGGCGAACCGGCCTGCCAGCCAGTTCCGACAGGATGGCCTGGATTCTTGCGGCGTATTGCGAGCGTACCCAGTCGAGCTTGAAGCGGTTGGGGAACTGCAGCGCCAGGACCAGCTCGGTGCCGTCGTCGGAGACCGGCTGCGGCGCAGCCAGCGGGCGGATCCAGGTATTGAACAGCTGGGCCGGGAGCTGGGCCGCCAGACGGGCACAGCCGGCCTGCCAAAGGTCGTTGGACATTGTGGAAATCTGCTTCTGAGACCCGTCGTGCGGGGCTCCTCCACCTCACGCGGACCGCAGTTATCCACAGTTTCGGGCCAGCGGTCAATGCCCCTTCGCAGGCCGCTTTGTGGTGCCAAGTGTTTGACCTGGAACGCCTTTCTTGCTGTAATTGCGGGTTCGCTTTGGTGCGTGCGCAACAGTCGGAAACGATTGCGGGGGTTTGCAGGATCGCTGAGAGCCACTGAGAGCCACTGAGAGCTGCTGAAGATCTCTCGGGGGTCCGGGAACGGCCGGTGGGTGCTCATCGAGCGACCTGTGCAGGGCTGCAAGCGGTGCTGCCGGCCGTTGAACAGTGTTGCGCAAGGATTGGCCGACCGGCGGAAATGATCGACTACCCGATCGACGACCCGATCGACTACCGGCCCTGCCGAGGCCGGTGCCGCGGTTGCATCGATCCGGACCGTGGTGGCCACAAGCCCGGGCATGGGTGAGGGTGTCATGGCAACGCTGCTTTGCACCCAGTCGCCCGCGACCTGCCGACTCGAACCACCTTTCACCACTCTCGAGAACCCACTCCAAGGAACCCCATCATGGCCATGAAGCGCACCTACCAGCCGTCGAAGACGCGACGTGCCCGCACGCACGGTTTTCTCGTGCGCATGAAGACGCGCGGCGGCCGCGCGGTCATCAAGGCCAGGCGTGCCAAGGGCCGCAAGCGCCTGGCGGTCTGAGCACCCCGAAGCGCTTCGCGTCGGGGCGCGGCACCGTGGACCTGTGCAACGCTCGTGCGGCCCGCATCCGGGAGGCTGCGGACTTCGAGCGCGTGCTGGCGGCGGCATCGTGGGCGCGAAGTGCGCACTTCGCTGCGCACTACCTCCACGCTCGACCGCGGACCAGCCGTGCAACGGCCATGCACCTGATCTCCACCGAGTTATCCACAGACCGTCAGCGTGCTTCCACAGCCGCTGTGGATGACGCTCCCCTGCGGCCTTATCTGGGGGCCGTCGTGCCCAAGCGCCATGCGCGACGCGCGGTGACACGCAACCTGCTCAAGCGCCAGATCCGCACGGCCTTCGAACGCCACCTTGCGGCCCTGTTGCCGGGGCTGTGGGTGGTGCGGCTGCGTGCACCCTTCGATCGCGCCAGGTTCGTCTCGGCAGCGTCGGATCCCCTGCGGCGCGAGGTCGGCAAGGAACTCGACGCCTTGTTCGGCCGTGCGAGCCGGCGCCAGCCTTGAAGGCACGACACCGGGCGCGTGCTGCCGACCGCTGCTGAAGCCATGCCAGGACTTGCCGACCTGCCTCGAGAGACGCTGCTGCTGCTGGTGCGCGGCTATCGCCTGCTGCTCAAGCCCTGGCTGGGCAATGCCTGCAGGTTCGAACCCACCTGCTCGTCGTATGCACTCGACGCGCTGCAGCGCCATGGCGCTGTCGGCGGCAGCCTGCTCGCAGCCGCAAGGCTGCTGCGCTGCCACCCCTGGTGCGAAGGGGGTTGCGACCCGGTGCCCGCGCGGCTGCCATGGCCCCGCCGGGGCTTGTTCACCCGCCTGCTGGACACGCCCGGCCGCAGAGAGCAGCCCCACCTGGCCCCCGAACAGACCTTGCCCAGGACTTCGTCCAAGACTCACCCATGACCGATATTCGCCGCACCCTGCTGTGGGTGGTCTTCACGATGTCGCTCGTCCTGCTCTGGGACGCGTGGAACAAGCACACCGGGCAACCGACGTTCTTCGGGCCGCAACCCAAGCCGGCGGCGTCGGCACCGGCGCCCGGGGCCTCGGGCGCCTTGCCGGCCGGCGTGCCCGGCGCGGCGAAGGCGGCAGCCGGCACAGCTTCTGCCCTGCCGGCCCAGGCTGCGCCGCCCGCACCGGCAGCCGTCGGCGGCGTGCGCAGCGAGGTGATCAAGGTCTCGACCGATCTCGTCGAAGCCAGCATCGACCCCGTGGGGGGGACCCTGGTGCGCCTGCAGCTCAAGGGCTACAAGGACGCCGTCGATCCCAAGCGCATGGTGACGCTGTTCGACCGTTCCGAGCAGCGCCTGTACATGGCGCAGAGCGGCCTGGTCAGCCAGGTCGCCGGCCAGATCCTGCCCAATCACCTGAGCCCGATGGTGGCGCTGCCCGGGGCAAGGGAGATGGCGCCCGGTGACGCGCAGCTCACGATCAAGCTCGAGACCGAGCCCGTGGGTGGTGTCAAACTGGCCAAGACCTACACCTTCACGCGGGGCAGCTACACGGTAGGCGTCAGGCACGAGGTGGTCAACGAGACAGGCGCCGCGCTGGCGCCCCAGCTGTACCTGCAACTGGCGCGCGACGGCAACCCACCAGCCGGCGAGTCGTCGTTCTACTTCACCTTCACCGGCCCGGCCCTCTACACGGAAGCCAGCAAGTTCACCAAGCTCGACTTCAAGGACATCGAAAAGGGCAAGGCCAACCACGACAAGACGGCCGACAACGGCTGGGTGGCGATGGTCCAGCACTACTTCGCCACGGCCTGGCTCCTGCCCGACAAGCAGCTGCGCGAGTTCCGCAGCGCCAAGGTGGCCGACAACCACTACACGATCGCGATGGTGTTGCCGCTGGGCGAAGTGGCGCCAGGGGCCACGCTCGCGCACGATTCGCGGCTGTTCGCCGGCCCGCAGGAAGAGAACAAGCTGGCGGCGCTGGCCCCCGGCCTCGACCTGGTCAAGGACTATGGCTGGCTGCATGTGCTGTCCAAGCCGCTGTTCTGGCTGCTGACGCAGCTGCATGCCGTGCTGCACAACTGGGGCTGGGCCATCGTCGCGCTGGTCGTGCTCCTCAAGATCGCGTTCTACTGGCTGAACGCCAGCGCGTACAAGTCGATGGCCAAGATGAAGGCCATCAATCCACGCGTCATGCAGTTGCGCGAGAGGTACAAGGACAACCCGCAGCAGATGCAGCAGGAGATGATGCGCATCTATCGCGAGGAGAAGGTCAACCCCCTGGGGGGCTGCCTGCCCATCCTGGTGCAGATGCCTTTCTTCATCGCCCTGTACTGGGTGCTGCTGTCCAGCGTCGAGATGCGCAATGCACCCTGGATAGGCTGGATCCAGGACCTCAGCGCGATCGACCCCTGGTACATCCTGCCGCTGCTGATGACGGCGTCGTCACTGTTCCAGGTCTGGTTGAACCCGACCCCGCCGGACCCCGTGCAGGCCAAGATGATGTGGATCATGCCGCTGGCGTTCTCGTTCATGTTCTTCTTCTTCCCTGCCGGTCTGGTGCTGTACTGGCTGACCAACAACATCCTGTCGATCGCCCAGCAGTGGTACATCAACAAGAAGCTGGGGGTGGCCGGCTGACGCGGGCGTGGCGAGGGGAACCGGGCGCCGTGCAGTTGTCACGGGCAACCTCCGGCTCCCCCTGTTCGGGGGTTGAGCCCGGCGGCGGTTGTGCCGATATTTGCCGCCATGCGGGCGACCCGGCCCTGAAACGGCCGGCTCAGGAGTCCGCGCGCAGCCTGCAGACCTGGCTTCGCGCCTCTCCACCCGCGCCATACAGCGATCTGGCCTGCCGCAACGGCCGCAGGCGAGAATCGGCAGCACTATGCGTGCTGCCCCGGCAGGCCTGCTGGCCCGGCTCTCCGACACCATCGTGGCGATCGCCACCGCCCCGGGACGGGGAGCGGTCGGTGTCGTGAGGGCGTCCGGCGCCGACCTCTCGCCCTTGATCGACCAGGTCTGCAGACGCGTGCTGCCGCACCGGCAGGCGACGCTTGTGCCGTTCATGGACGGCGATGGTTCGGTCATCGATCGCGGGCTGGCGATCCACTTCCCGGCGCCGCACTCCTATACCGGCGAACATGTCGTCGAGTTGCAGGCGCATGGCGGCCCCGTCGTCCTGCAGTTGCTGCTGGCGCGCTGCCTGCAGGCCCTGCCCGGCGCCCGGGTCGCCGACCCGGGCGAGTTCACGCTTCGTGCGTACCTGAACGCGAAACTAGACCTGGCCCAGGCCGAAGCCGTCGCCGACCTGATCGACGCCGGCACCGAAGCGGCCGCGCGCAGTGCCACTCGCTCGTTGAGCGGGGCCTTCTCGGCGGCGGTCGAATCGATCGCCGGGGGCATGGTCGAGCTCAGGCTGCTGGTGGAAGCGACGCTGGACTTCCCGGAGGAAGAGATCGACTTCCTGCAGCAGGCCGGCGCGAACCGCCGCCTGCAGGCGCTGTCGCAAGCGCTGCAGTCGCTGCAGTCGCGAGCCCGCCAGGGGGCCTTGCTGCGCGACGGCCTGCACGTGGTGCTGGCCGGCCAGCCCAATGTCGGCAAGAGCTCGTTGCTCAACGCATTGGCCGGTGCCGAACTGGCCATCGTCACCGCGATCCCGGGGACCACGCGCGACCGCATCGGGCAGACGATCCAGATCGAGGGCGTGCCCTTGCATGTGGTGGACACCGCAGGGCTGCGCGCGCCGGACTCGGCGAGCGACGACATCGAACGCATCGGCATCTCGCGCAGCTGGCAGGCCATTGCCGAAGCCGACGTCGTGCTGTTCCTGCACGACCTGACCCTCCTCGGAACCCCGGACTACGACCGCGCCGAGCTCGACATCGCCGATCGCCTGCCGCCATCGGTGCCTGTGCTGCATGTCTACAACAAGGTGGATGCTGCGCCCGGCGCGGGCCCGCCGCCGACCGGACTTGCACTGTCGGCCCGCCTGGGTACCGGCATCGAGCTGTTGCGGCAGCGCCTGCTCGAGCAGGCCGGCTGGCAACCCGCGGCAGAGGGGCTGTTCATCGCCCGAACCCGCCACCTCGACGCCCTGCACCGCGCCGGGGCCCACCTGCACGAGGCACAGGCGCTGGCGCGCCAGGGCGACCTGGCGTTGGAACTGCTGGCCGAGGAATTGCGCCGCGCCCATGATGCGCTGGGCGAAATCACCGGCAAGATGGACGCCGACGCCCTGCTGGGCGAGATCTTCGGGCGCTTCTGCATCGGGAAGTAGATCGGTCACCACGCGGGTGACCAGCGGCCGCGGCTGCCGGCGCGCGACGACCAGGCCTGCGCCGGACCCTCAGTGCCCCTCGAAGTCCACCAGCGTGAACAGCGGCAGGCCGGATTCGCGCAGCCGGGTCGAACCGCCCAGTTCGGGCAGGTCGACGATCGCCGCGCCCTCGATCACCTGGGCGCCCAGGCGCTCCAGCAGGCGCCGCCCGGCCATCATCGTGCCGCCGGTGGCGATCAGGTCGTCGATCAGTACCACGCGGTCGCCCGCGCGGACGGCGTCGGTGTGCATCTCGACGGTGGCCGACCCGTACTCCAGCTCATAGGTCTCCTCGACCGTGGTGAACGGCAGCTTGCCCTTCTTGCGGATCGGCACGAAGCCGATGTTGAGCTCGTAGGCCACCACCGAGCCGATGATGAAGCCCCGTGCATCCAGCCCCGCAATGGCCACCGGGCGCACGTCGAAGTAGCGGTGCACGAACTCGTCGATCAGGACCCGGAACACGCGTGGGTTGGACAGCAAGGGCGTGATGTCGCGGAACTGCACGCCTGGCGCGGGCCAGTCGGGCACGGTGCGGATGTGGCGGCGGATGACCTCGGCGGGTGACGGCGCATGCAAGGTGTTCAATGGGGTTCCTCGAGAAAGGCCAGGCGGCGGGAGGCGAGGCGGGCGTGGGCGCGCGGGGGCAAGCGTTTTCGACGGCCTGGCCGGGGCTCAGCCGCGAAGCAGCTTCTCTTCGGCCAGGGCCAGCGGCTCGGGCAGGCCCGACAGCACCAGCGTGTCGCCGGCGGACAGCAGGTGGCGGTCATCGGCACCCAGCGTGGTGCCACCGGTGGTGCGCAGCGAGACCACCGAGACGCCCAGCGCGGGCAGCGCCTGGTCGCCCAGGCTCTGGCCCAGGCAGGCGGCTGCCGGAGGCAGCGACACGCTGGCCAGTCGGGCCTGCTGAAGCTCCTCGACAGTGTCGTCGTCGGCGCCATGGAACCAGCCGCGCAGCAGGCCATAGCGGGCATCGCGGGCGTCACGCGTGAGCCGGATGACCTTGCGCATGGGCACGCCGACCAGTGCCAGCGCATGGCTGGCCAGCATCAGCGAGCCCTCGATCGCCTCCGGCACCACTTCGGCGGCCCCGGCGGCGCGCAGTGTCTCGAGGTCGCTGTCGTCGATCGTGCGCACGACCACCGGTACCGCCGGCGAGTGCTGCTGCACCAGGTGCAGGATCTTGAGGGCCGACGCCGTGTTGGGGTAGCTGACAACCACCGCATTGGCGCGCGCCAGGCCGGCCGCCATCAGGCTCTGCAGGCGGGCGGCGTCGCCAAAGACCACGCTCTGCCCGGCCGCCGCCGCCTGACGGACGCGGTCGGGGTCGAGGTCCAGCGCCATGTAGGGGATCTGCTGGGTGTCGAGCATGCGCGCCAGGTTCTGCCCGCTGCGGCCGTAACCGCAGATGATCACGTGCTTCTCGGCGCGGATGGAGCGCTTGGCGATGGTGGTCAGCTGGACCGACTGCAGCAGCCAGTCGCTGCTCGACAGGCGCATGACCAGCCGGTCGGCGTACATGATGATGAAAGGGGTCGCCAGCATGGACAGCACCATGCTGGCCAGCACCGGGCTCATCCACTCGGGGGCGACCAGGTTCTGCTCGGCGCCCAGGGTCAGCAGCACGAAGCCGAACTCGCCGGCCTGCGCCAGGTACAGGCCCGTGCGCAGGGCCACGCCCGGCGCCGCCCCGAACAACCGCGACAGCGCCGCCACGAGCAGGAACTTGGCCGCCACGGGCGCCACCGTCAACAACAGCACGAGGGCCCATTGGTCGAGGACCGGCCGCCAGTCCAGCTTCATGCCTATGGTGATGAAGAACAGCCCCAGAAGCACGTCGTGGAAGGGCCGGATGTCGGTCTCGACCTGGTGCTTGTACTCGGTCTCGGCGACCAGCATGCCTGCCACGAAGGCGCCCAGGGCCAGCGACAAGCCCGCATGTTCGGTCAGCCAGGACAGTCCCAGCGTGATCAGCAGCAGGTTGAGGATGAACAGCTCCTCGCTGCGGCGGCGGGCGACCAGCGTCAGCCACCAGCGCATCAGCCGCTGGCCACCGGCCAGCAACAGCGCGAGCAGCGCCACCGCCTTGACCATGGCCAGGCCGAGCGCGCCCGCCAGTTCTGCGCCGCTCTTGCCCAGCGCCGGGATGAGGACCAGCAGCGGCACCACGGCCAGGTCCTGGAACAGCAGCACGCCCATCACGCGCCGGCCATGGTCGCTCTCCAGCTCGAGGCGGTCGGCCATCAGCTTGACCACGATGGCGGTCGAGGACATGGCCATTGCGCTGCCGAGCACGACCGCCCCCTGCCAGGACATCTGCCACTGGCCGCCGACCAGCCAGGCATACCCGCCGACCAGCATCAGGTGCCCTGCCATGGTGCCGGCAACGGTCAGCACGACCTGCGACAGGCCGAGCCCGAACACCAGCGTGCGCATGCTGCGCAGCTTGGGCAGGTTGAACTCGAGCCCGATGACGAACATCAGGAACACGACGCCGAACTCGGCCAGGTAGCGCACCCCGGCGCTGTCCTTGGCCAGGGCCAGGGCGTTGGGCCCGATCAGCACGCCCACCACCAGGTAGCCCAGCATGGGTGGCAGCTTCAGCGAGCGGCAGGCGACCACGCCGAGCACGGCGGCCAGGAGGTACAGCAGGGCGAGTTCGAGGTTGCTGGCCATCGGGGGGGCGGTGGAGCGGGGCGCACTGCGGCCGGCCGCGGCGGACTCCTAGAATGCCCGATGCTAGACGAGCCGCCACCGTGAGACCCGCCGCCTTCGACCCCGACCGCGCCATCGCGCTGGCCGGTCGCACCATCGACATCGAGGTGCGTGCGCTGCAGGCCCTGGCAGGGCGCCAGGGCGCCAGCTTCGCCGCAGCGGTGAGGACCCTGCTGCAGTGCCAGGGCCGGGTGGTCGTGATGGGCATGGGCAAGAGCGGCCATGTGGGCCGCAAGATCGCCGCCACGCTGGCGTCGACCGGAACGCCGGCCTTCTTCGTCCACCCGGCCGAAGCCAGCCATGGCGACCTGGGCATGCTGATCGGCGGCGACGTCGTGCTGGCCATCAGCAACAGCGGCGAGAGCGACGAACTGGCCGCGCTGCTGCCCGCCATCCGGCGCCTGGGCGTGGTGCTGGTGGCGATGAGCGGGCGCGAGGACTCCACGCTGGCGCGCCATGCCGACATCGTGCTCGACAGCGCCGTCGACCAGGAGGCCTGCCCGCTCAACCTGGCCCCGACGGCCAGCACCACGGCACAGATGGCGCTGGGTGATGCGCTGGCGGTGGCCTTGCTCGATGCACGCGGGTTTCGCCAGGAGGATTTTGCGCGTTCACACCCAGGGGGAAGCCTGGGGCGCAAGCTGCTGATGCATGTGGGCGACCTCATGCGAGGCGGCGATGCGGTGCCCAGGGTACCGCCGACGGCCAGCTTCACCGACCTGCTGCGCGAAATGACCGGCAAGGGCCTCGGGTTCACCGCCGTGGTCGACGCCGATGGGTGCGCCGTGGGCATCTTCACCGACGGCGACCTGCGGCGTCTGATCGAGCGCGGTGCCGACTTGCGAGCCTTGTCGGCGGCCGATGTCATGCACCCGGCGCCACGCAAGGTCGCCCAGGACGCGCTGGCGGTCGACGCCGCTGCCGTGATGGAGCAGCATCGGGTGACCAGCGTGCTGGTGGTCGATGCCGCCGGGCGGCTGGTCGGCGCGCTGAACTCCAACGACCTGATGCGGGCCAAGGTCATCTAGTGGCGCCAGGCGACATGAACTCCCCGGTGCCGGTCGACCGAAGGTTGACGCCCAGGGCCAGGTTCGATCCCACGCTGCTGCTGAAGGCACAGGGGGGCGGTTTCGGCGTGCGGGCGGCGCTGCTCGATGTCGACGGGGTGCTGACCGACGGCCGGCTCTACATCGGCGAACAGGGCGAGACCTTCAAGGCCTTTCATGCGCTCGACGGCCATGGCATCAAGCTGCTGGCCCGCGCCGGCATCGAGCCCGTGGTCATCACCGGCCGGGACTCGACCGCGGTGCGCCGTCGGCTGGCCGACCTCGGGCTGCAGCGAGCCAGGTTCGGCGTGCAGGACAAGCTGGCGGCGGCAGAGGCACTGCTTCGCGAGTTGGGGGTCGGCTGGCACGAGGTTGCCGCCATCGGGGATGACTGGCCCGACCTTCCGCTGTTGCTGCGGGCCGGCCTGGCGGTTGCACCGCCCAACGCACATGTCGAGGTCAGGGCCGTCGCCGACCATGTCACGCAAGCCAGGGGCGGCAACGGAGCGGTGCGGGAATTCTGCGATCTGCTGCTGCTGGCCGGCGGTCGCTATGCGGCGCTGCTGGCCGAGCTCGGTCCTACGCTGGACGCCCGCTGAGCCGGCGGACCCTGATGGCGGTAGAGCTCCACCTGCCCGACCTGCCGGAGGTGCCCTTGTCGATCGGGACGGCCTCTGCCCGGCGGGCCGCGCCCTGGCACCTGCGGCTGCGCAATGCCATGTCGACCTACCTGCCCTTGCTGCTGATGGCCTTGCTGGCCGCAGGCACGTGGTGGCTTTCGCGCATGACTCCGCCACCGCCCGGTGAGGCGGCGCGAGAGGCGCCGGGCAGCGAGCCGGACTACACGATGAGCAACTTCATGCTCGAGCGCTTCGACGCCCAGGGGCGGCTGCGGGTGCGCCTGGAAGGCAGCCGGCTGACCCACTACCCCGACAGCGACCGCATCGAGGTCGAGAAACCACGCTTCACGGCACATGCACCGGACGGGCAGTTGTCGGTTGCGACGGCCGAGCGGGCGCGGACCCAGGGCGACATGAGCGAGGTGCAACTGCTGGGCTCGGCCCAGCTGCGGCGCGAAGCCCCGGTACCGCTGGAGGTGAAGAGCGAGTTCCTGCACCTGTTCGTGACCAGCGAGAAGTTGCGCAGCCACCTGCCCGCCAGGGTCCGGCAAGGGCGCAACGAGTGGCAGGTTTCGGGCTTCGAGTACGACCACGGGCAGGGTCGCCTGGACTTCAAGGGGCCGGCGAGGGCCGTGCTCTGGCCGCAGGGGACGCCGTGAGGCGTGAGTCGCCCAGCGACGGATCTCGTCGCCTGCCGCGATGAAGGCGCTGCCCGGCCTGGTCTTCATCACCGGTGCCGGCAGCGGCATCGGTCAAGCGCTGGCGCTGGGCTATGCGCGCGAGGGAGCACGCCTGGCCTTGGCGGTGCGTCGCCCCGACGAAATGCGAGACTGGCTGGCGGCGAACCTGGCCGGGCAATCCGGGCACGAGGTCTATCAGGCCGACGTAAGGCAGCGGGACCGCATCGTGGCGGCCGGCCACCAGTGCCTGTCGAAACAGGGCGTGCCCGACATCGTGATCGCCGCCGCAGGCGTCAGCGTCGGCGTCGACAGTCGAGAACGCGCCGATCTGGAGGTCATGGCCGATGTCATGGACACGAACCTGCTCGGCACGGCGGCCACCTTCCACCCCTTCATCGAGCCCATGCAGCGTCGGGGCCGCGGTTGCCTGGTCGGCGTGGCCAGCGTGTCTGCGGTGCGCGGGCTTCCCGGCCATGGGGCCTACTGTGCCAGCAAGGCCGGCGTGGTGGCCTATTGCGAGAGCCTGCGGCTGGAATGCCGCGGCAGCGGTGTCGATGTCGTGACCTTGCTGCCTGGCTACGTGCGAACCCGCTTGACGGCAGGAAATCGCTACCGCATGCCGTTCACGCTCGAGGCCGACGAGTTCGCGCGCCGCGCGATGCGGGCCATCGAGGCCAGGGCCCGCCATCGCGTGATTCCCTGGCCCATGGCCCTGCTGGCCGCCTTGATGCGAATCGCCCCTGGCGGGGTCTACGACGCGCTCGCGTCGCGACGTGGCCGCAAGGACCGACGCCCGCCGGGCCCTGAAAGCTGACGGGCGTCTCGGAAGGCAGAGACGCCGGTCCCCAAGGCGGGGCGACCGGGCACTGCGCTTTCGGGGCCTTGGAGGATCAGCCGCCGTGGTTCAGTAGCCGCCGCGGCCACCGCCGCCGCCACCGCCGTAACCACCACCGCCGCCGCCGCCGCCATAACCCCCGCGGCCACCACCGCCGCCACCGCCGTAGGGGCTGCGGCCACCGCCGCCACCACCACCACCGCCGTAGGGGCTGCGGCCACCACCACCACTGCCGCCGCCGCCACCACCGTAGCCACCGCGACTGCCGCCGCCGCCACCAAAGCCGCCCGGACGCTCCTCACGCGGGCGCGCCTCGTTGACCACCACGGCGCGCCCCTCGAGCGCCTGGCCATTCATGCCGTTGATGGCTGACTGCGCCTCGGCATCGGAGCCCATCTCGACGAAACCGAAGCCCTTGGAGCGGCCGGTCTCGCGGTCCATCATCACCTTGGCGGAAGTGACGGTGCCGAACTGGGAGAAAGCTTGGTGCAGCGAATCATCGCGCACGGAATAGGCCAGGTTGCCGACGTACAGTTTGTTTCCCACGGGGGAGCCCTCTATCAAGTCACGAACGAACCATGTGGAGCTTCAACCCTGCGTGAACCATTCAGGCGACAGGCGCGGCATCCAGACACAGACTCCGTATTATGAATGCCTCGGCATGAGGCACGCAAAGAAGCAAGCGCGTCAAGTGTTGTTTTGCTGCTTTCGGGTAAACCCGCGTTTCTGAACGATGTGAGCGCCCTGCGCGCTGCCGCGCAGGCGGCCTCGACAGGCCGGCCCGCTACCATCGAAGGGCGTCCGGGAGGCGATCCGATGGACCAGGACCCACAACCTACCTACGACTACGTCATCGTCGGTGCCGGCACCGCGGGTTGCCTGCTGGCCAACCGACTGAGCGCCGATGCCGGGCGAAGCGTGCTGTTGCTCGAAGCCGGCGGCGAGGACGACTACGCCTGGATCCACATCCCGGTCGGCTACCTCTACTGCATCGGCAATCCGCGCACCGACTGGCTCTACACGACCGAGTCCGACCCCGGCCTCAACGGACGCAAGCTGAGGTATCCGCGCGGCAAGGTGCTCGGCGGCAGCTCCAGCATCAACGGCATGATCTACATGCGCGGGCAGTCGCGCGACTACGACCAGTGGGCAGAGGCAACCGGTGACGCCAGCTGGCGCTGGGACTTCTGCCTGCCCTATTTCAAGCAGCATGAGGACCACTGGCGCGGGCCCAGCGCCCTGCATGCAGCCCCCGGCTTCGACCCCAGCGGCAAGCGCAGCGGAGGCGAGTGGCGAGTGGAGAAGCAGCGCCTGAGCTGGGAAATCCTCGACGCGTTCGCGCTGGCCGCGCAGCAGGCCGGGCTGCCGGCCTGCGACGACTTCAACACGGGCAACAACGAAGGGGTGGGCTACTTCGACGTCAACCAACGCAAGGGGGTGCGCTGGAACGCCACCAAGGCCTTCCTGAGGCCGGTGCTGGCACGGCGCAACCTCGACGTGCGGACCGGCGTCCATGTCTCGCGCCTGCTGTTCGACCGCCAGCCGGGCTCGGCCCTGCAGGCCACCGGCGTCGAGCTGCTGCCTGCAGGGGGCGGTGCCCTGCAGACCGTCAGGGCCGCGCGCGAAGTGATCCTGTGCGCCGGGGCGGTGGGATCGCCACAGCTGCTGCAACTCTCCGGCATCGGGCCGGCGGGGCTGCTTCACGACGCAGGCGTCGCCCCGCGACGCGACATGCCCGGGGTCGGCGAGAACCTGCAGGACCACCTGCAGGTCCGCGCGGTGTTCGCCGTCGAGGGTGTGCAGACCTTGAACAGCATCGCCCATTCGGCCTGGGGCAAGCTTCGCATCGCGGCCGAGTACCTGCTTCGCCGCAGCGGGCCGATGAGCATGTCTCCCTCTCAGCTCGGTGCCTTTGCCCGGTCGTCCGAGCGACACCGCTGGCCCAACCTCGAGTACCACGTGCAGCCCTTGTCGCTCGACGCCTTCGGCGAGCCCCTGCATCGTTTCGACGCCTTCACCGCCAGCGTGTGCAACCTCAACCCGACATCGCGCGGCCATGTGCGCGTCCGCTCGCCCAGGCTGCAGGACCCGCCGCGCATCCTGGCCAACTACCTGTCGACGCCGGCGGACCGCAAGGTCGCCGCGGATTCGCTGCGCCTGACCCGCCAGATCGCGGCCATGCCCGCGCTGGGCCGGTACCGTCCGAAGGAGGTCAAGCCCGGCGTGCAATTCCAGACCGACGAGGAACTTGCGCGCCTGGCCGGCGACATCGGAACCACCATCTTCCACCCCGTCGGCACCTGCAAGATGGGCCGCCACGACGACCCCATGGCCGTGGTCGACACGCGCCTGCGGGTGATGGGGATAGACGGCCTGAGGGTCGTCGATGCCAGCGTGATGCCCACCATCACCAGTGGCAACACCAACGCGCCGGTGCTGATGATCGCCGAGCGCGCGGCCGAGTGGATCCAGGCGGACGGGGTGGCGGGAAAGTCCGGATGACGAGCCCGCCGGCCTGCGCCTAGAGTGCGCGCACTTGCGGCAGGCTGCGGCCTGCTGCTTGGGGGCCCGAGGAGACATCGTCAGACGGACAGACAGGACAGACACAGGACAGACAGGACTTCGAGCACACAAGAAACGGTTTTGACCGACACCTGGCTCAGGGTTCCCGGCGCTTGCCGCGGGACCCGAAGGTCGGGCTGTTTTGAGGGCGCTCCGCAAGGGCGCCTTTCTTTTTCAGCGTGGGCCGCCGCAGTGGTCGAGGTGCACTGGCCGAACGGCTCGAAGTGCGCGGTCAACCTGGGCTGTTTCCCCGCGTCGGGAGCAACGCCGCGCGCCTAACATGGCCTGACACCATCCGGCACCGCCATGTCCGTCAACCCTCAGCTGCGCACGCTCGACATCGCGATTCCGGCCAAGCCCGAGGCGTTGGTCCGGCTGTCGCTGCTGATGGCCGAGGACGACCTGAACCTGGCAGCGATCGCTTCCCTGATCGAGACCGACATGGCGCTGGCGGCCGCAGTCCTGAAGGCGGTCAATTCCTCGCTCTACGGGCTCGAGGGTCGCGTGCAGAGCGTCCAGCAGGCCATCACCTACCTCGGCTTGCGCGAGATCGCGGCGATCACCTTCGAGCTCGGGCTGCGCGCGGCGTTTCCGCCGGCGGCCGAACTCGAGTCCTTGTGGCAGCGTGCCGGCCGACGTGGCCACTGGATGGGCCGGCTGGCGCAAAGGCTGGGCCAGGACGCCTGGGCCGCCCACTCGGCCGGGCTGTTCGAGGAGTGCGGCAAGGCCATCCTGTTCAGGCATGCCGCCGACCACTACGCCGCCATGCTGCGCGCGACCGCCGACGACGCCGAGCTGCTCACGCTGGAGCGGGCAGGCTTCGGCGTCAGCCATGACGCGCTGGGGGCGGCCATGTGCGAGAGCTGGGGCCTCGATGCCGCCGCGGTGGCCAGCGTCCGACATCATGTGGCTGCACGCTGCAGCGCACGGATCCCGGAAGCGGCGCGCCGCCAGGAGCTGCTGGCCGTCACCTTGATGGTCGGCGACCTGCTGGACGCCCACCAGGATGCGGAGCAACGGGCGACCGGCCTTGCCGCACAGGTCGGCTGGGCGCCTGAACTGGTGCTTCGCATGTGCCGGCAGCTTGGCGACGAGATCGCGGCAGCTCGCCAGCGCGGGCGGACCTGAGGCGCCGGCCGGCGCTCTTGCGCCTATGCTCGGGCCCCGCCGCTGCGGCAGCGGGCGCCATCGATCGAGCAAACGGCCGAAGCGCCGAAGCACCGAAGGGCCCGTGCGCGACGACGGCAAGCCAGCCCCAGCCCGAGGACCGACATGGCCGACGACGATTCGCTCCTGATCCGCAACGTGGTGCTGCCCGATGGCCGCACCGGGGTCGATCTGCTGGCCCTGGACGGCCGCATCGCGGCCATCGGTCCCGCCTTGACCGCACCCGAAGGCCTGCCGGTGATCGATGGCCGCGGCTGGCTGCTCAGCCCGCCGTTCGTCGACGCCCACTTCCACATGGATGCGACGCTCAGCCTGGGCCTGCCACGGCTGAACCGCAGCGGCACGCTGCTCGAGGGCATCACACTGTGGGGCGAGCTCAAGCCGCAGCTGACGCAGCAGGCGCTGGTCGACCGAGCGCTCCGGTACTGCGACTGGGCCGTCGCACAGGGGCTGCTGGCGATTCGCTCGCACGTCGACGTCTGCGACGAGCGCCTGCTGGCCGTCGAAGCCCTGCTGGAGGTCCGCCATCAGGTGGCTCCCTACCTCGACCTGCAGCTGGTGGCGTTCCCCCAGGATGGCTACCTGCGCAGCCCGGGCACCGCCGAGCGCCTGCGGCGGGCGCTCGACATGGGGGTCGACGTGGTGGGCGGGATCCCGCACTTCGAGCGCACGATGGCCGACGGGGCCGAGTCGGTCCGGCAGCTGTGCGAGATCGCGGCCGACCGCGGCCTGCGCGTCGACATGCATTGCGACGAGAGCGACGACCCGATGTCCCGTCACATCGAGACACTGGCTCAGCAGGCACAACGCCTGGGCCTGCAGGGCCGGGTCACCGGGTCCCACCTGACCTCCATGCACTCGATGGACAACTACTACGTCAGCAAGCTGCTGCCGCTGATGTGCGAGGCGGGCGTGCACGTGGTGGCCAACCCGCTGATCAACATCACGCTGCAGGGGCGGCACGACACCTACCCCAAGCGACGGGGGCTGACCCGCGTGCCCGAGCTGCTGGACGCGGGTCTGGTGGTGGGCTTCGGCCACGACTGCGTGATGGACCCCTGGTACCCGCTGGGCAGCGCCGACATGCTGGAGGTCGCCGCCATGGGCCTGCACGTGGCCCAGATGACTTCGCTGGACGGCATGCGTCAGTGCTTCGATGCCGTCACGCGCGCCAATGCCACGGTCATGGGGCTGCACGCCTATGGCCTGGAGCCCGGGTGCCATGCCGACTTCGTGCTGTTGCAGGCGCGCTCGCCGGTCGAGGCGATCCGTTTGCGTGCACAGCGCCTGTTGGTGGTGCGTCGCGGGCGGCTGCTGGCCACGGCCGCGGAACGCGGCACGGCGTTGCGACTTCCGGGCCGCGGAGCTGTCGTGGATTTCACGCGACAGGCCTGAACCCGCCGGCCGGCCGGGCCGAAGGCCTTGGCTAGAATGATCTGCGTCAGGGAACTCCGCGCAAGAACAACCACGTGCCCATGAAGCTGCTCGGCTCGCTCACCAGTCCTTATGTGCGCAAGGTGCGCGTCGTGATGGCCGAGAAGAAACTCGACGCGCAGTTCGTCGTCGAGGACGTCTGGGGCCAGGACACGATCCTGCAATCCAACCCGCTCGGCAAGGTGCCCTGCCTGGTGATGGAAGGCGGCGAGGCGGTGTTCGACTCGCGGGTCATCGTCGAGTACCTCGACACGCTGTCTCCCGTCGGCAAGCTCATACCTCCGTCGGGCCGTGAACGCACCGAGGTGCGCACCTGGGAAGCGCTGGCCGACGGCGTGCTGGACGCCGCGGTGCTGGCCCGGCTGGAGGCCCACTGGAGCGGGCGCGCCGACCATCAGCGCTGCCAGGCCTGGATAGACCGTCAGATGTCTCGCGTGCAGGCGTCGCTGGAGGCCATGAGCCGGGGGCTGGGCGACAAGCCCTGGTGCTCGGGCAATCACCTCACGCTGGCCGACATCGCGGCAGGGTGCGCGCTCGGCTACCTGGACTACCGCTTCCCCGGGGTCGACTGGCGCACGCCGCACCCCAACCTCCGAAAGCTGTACGACAAGCTCGCCACGCGGCAGAGCTTCGTCGACACGGCGCCTCCGGCCGCCTGATCGATCAGCCTGCGTGCAAGGGGGCTGCCGGGGCGAAGCTGTCGGCCCTGGCCATCGGCCAGTAGAGTCGGTAGACGTTATGGGGCCAGTCGCCGCGCCCCGCCACGGCATCGAGCAGGGCGCCCGGCGGCAGGAAGGGCAGCAGGTTGGCCAGCAGGCGCACGCTGCCATCGGCGGTGCGCCGCACGATGTGGGCCGGCGTGATGCGGCTCGGGTGGTCGAGGCCGGCGGCCTGCAGCAGCTCCTGCAGCGCACCCAGGGTGTGGTGGTGGAAGCGGTAGACGCGCTCGGCCTTGTCGCCGACGTCGAGCGCACGCTGGCGGCGCGGGTCCTGGGTCGTCACGCCGGTCGGGCAGCTGCCGGTGTGGCAGGCCTGGGCCTGGATGCATCCCAGGGCGAACATGAATCCTCGCGCCGAGTTGCACCAGTCGGCCCCCAGCGCCATCAGGCGTGCGATGTCGAAGGCGCCAATCACCTTTCCGGCGCAGCCGATGCGGATGCGCTCGCGCAGACCCAGGCCGGTCAGCGTGTTGTGGACCAGCATCAGGCCTTCCTGCAGAGGAGCTCCGACGTGATCGGTGAACTCCAGCGGCGCCGCACCGGTCCCGCCTTCGGCGCCATCGACGACGATGAAGTCGGGCAGCAGTCCGCTCTCCAGCATGGCCTTGCAGATGCCGAACCACTCCCAGGGATGACCGACGCAGAACTTGAAGCCCGTCGGCTTGCCGCCGCTGGCCAGGCGCAGCGTCTCGATGAACCTCAGCATCTCGATCGGCGTGGAGAACGCGGTGTGCGACGCCGGGCTCACGCAATCCACACCCACCGGCACGCCGCGCGCCGCGGCGATCTCCGCACTCACCTTTGATCCCGGCAGGACGCCGCCATGCCCGGGCTTGGCGCCCTGGCTGAGCTTGAGCTCGATCATGCGGACCTGGGGGTCGCGGGCATTGGCGGTGAAGCGCGCGAGGTCGAAGCGTCCGGCGTCGTCCCGGCAACCGAAGTAGCCGGAGCCGATCTCCCAGATCAGGTCGCCGCCGTGCACGCGATGGTGTTCGCTGATCGAGCCCTCACCGGTGTCGTGCGCGAAGCCGCCCTTCTTCGCCCCCGCATTGAGGGCCAGGATGGCGTTGCGGCTGAGCGCGCCGAAGCTCATCGCCGAGATGTTGAAGACGCTGGCCGAGTAGGGCTGCGTGCAGGAGCCGCCGCCGCCGATCTGCACGCGAAAGTCGCGCGAAGGCAGCAGCGTGGGCGCCATCGAGTGGTTGATCCACTCGTAGCCGGGCTCGTGCAGGTCGAGCTGCGTGCCGAAGGGGCGCTTGTCCGGGTCGCCCTTCGCGCGCTGGTAGACCAGGCTGCGCTGCTGGCGCGAGAACGGTGCAGCCTCGTTGTCGCTTTCGATGAAGTACTGGCGGATCTCCGGGCGGATGAACTCGAGCAGGTAGCGCAGGTGGCCGATCACCGGGTAGTTGCGGATGACCGCATGGCGACGCTGGCGCGTGTCGCGCAGGCCCAGCAGGACCATGAACAGGCAGACCAGCGCGAGAGCTCCTCCGGTGCCGAAGGCCACCCAGGTGAAGCCCGACAGCAACAGGCCGACGGCACTGGCCAGCCACAGGGCCCAGCGTACGGGGAAGTGCTGATCGATCTTGTGCAGCCAGGCGTGCATGTGCGGCCTCCAGAGCGCGTCCGGGCCTTCCCCGGGCGGCCGATGCTAGCCTCGCCAGCGCGGATCGAGGCCCGCAATTGAGTCCTGTTCACACGCCTGAACGGCTGCTCCGCGCCGTTCGATGAACCCTGGGCACGCCTCGCTATACTGCGCCGCGGCGCCGATTTGTCCCGATTGCGGGCGCCCCATAGAAATGCTGCTAAAGAGGGACATCGCCCCAGGCGGTGTCCTGCGCAGGCAGCGGCGGATACTGGCATGGCTTCCCTGCAGCGCGTCCAGGCGCAATTCATGAGCTTCGACGAACCGCTGCCGCTGCGCAGCGGCGCGGTGCTGCCCGCCTATTCACTGGCCTTCGAGACCTATGGCGAGCTCAACGCCGCGCGCAGCAACGCCGTGCTGGTCTGCCATGCACTCAACGCCAGCCACCATGTGGCCGGGCTCGACGAGCAGGGTGCCACAGGTTGGTGGGACAACCTGGTCGGGCCTGGCAAGCCGCTGGACACCGACCGCTTCTTCGTCATCGGGGTCAACAACCTGGGCTCCTGCTTCGGGTCGACCGGCCCCAGGCAGGTCAACCCGGCCACCGGCCACGCCTGGGGCGCCGACTTCCCCGTGGTCACGGTCGAGGACTGGGTCGATGCGCAGGCGCGGCTGGTGCAACGCCTGGGCATCGCAGAACTGGCGGCCGTGCTCGGCGGCAGCCTGGGCGGCATGCAGGCGCTGGCCTGGACGCTGCGCTACCCCGAGCGGCTTCGACATTGCATCGCTGTCGCCACCGCGCCCAACCTGTCGGCACAGAACATCGCGTTCAACGAAGTGGCGCGCCGCGCCATCGTCACCGACCCGGACTTCCACGGCGGCCACTACTACGCCCATGGCGTGGTGCCGGCACGTGGTCTGCGCGTGGCACGCATGATCGGCCACATCACCTACCTGTCCGACGACGCCATGGCACAGAAGTTCGGTCGCGCCCTGAGGGCGGCCGAGCTGGGCTACAGCACGCAGGCGATCGAGTTCCAGATCGAGAGCTACCTGCGCCACCAGGGGGACAAGTTCAGCGAGTACTTCGACGCCAACACCTACCTCCTGATCACGCGCGCGCTCGACTACTTCGACCCTGCCGCCGAGCATGGCGGCAGCCTTTCCAAGGCCTTTGCGCCGGCGCGCGGCAAGCGCTTCCTGCTTGCCAGCTTCACCACCGACTGGCGATTCGCGCCGGCGCGCTCGCGAGAGATCGTCAAGGCCCTGGTGGACCAGCGCATCGACGTGAGCTATGCCGAGATCGACGCCCCGCACGGCCACGACGCCTTCCTGCTCGACGACGAGCGCTATCACCGCCTGATGGCGGCCTACTTCCATCAGGTGGATCGCGATGTCCGAGCGCCGTGACCTGGAGGTCATCGCCGGCCTGGTGCCGGCGGGCGCCCGCGTGCTGGACCTGGGCTGCGGCGACGGCGAGCTGCTTGCCTGGCTGCGCCAGCACAAGGGCTGCAGCGGCTACGGCGTCGAGATCGACGACGACAAGCTCAGGCGGTGCGTGGAAAGGGGCGTCAACGTGGTGCAGATGGACCTCGAGCAGGGCCTGGCCCTGTTCGACGACCACAGCTTCGACGTCGTTCTCCAGCTCGAGACGCTGCAGCACCTGCGAAACACCGAGCGCATGCTGCGCGAGACGGCACGCGTGGGCCGCATCGGCATCGTGAGCTTCCCGAACTTCGCCCATTGGCCCAACCGACTGCGCGTGGCCAGTGGCCGCATGCCGGTGACCAAGGCGCTTCCGTACGAGTGGTACGACACGCCCAACATCCGTGTCGGCACCTACGCGGACTTCGAGGTGCTGGCGCGCAAGAGCGGCCTCGAGGTGACCGACAGCTTCGGGCTGCACGAAGGCCAGGTCGTGCGGCGCTGGCCCAACCTGCGCGCCAGCGTCGCGGTGTTCCGCTTCGAGCGGCACTGAGGTCCCGGCCCGATGCTGCCCGCACTGTCTACGGGCCGGACCGCGGGGCGAAGGCTTCCACGCCGTCGACTTCCGCGACCCCGACGGCAGCAAGCTCGATGCCTTGTGCGTCGGCTGAGGCGCGCCGGGCGGGCAGGCGGCCGGCCGCAAACCATTGAAACACCGCTTTGCCGGCGCGAAGCAGCCATGAAACCGCGAGCCGCCATGCTGTCGCCCCTGAAGACCCCAGGAGGCCGCCATGTCCCACGTGCAGATCATCCCCACTCGCCGCGCACCGTTGGCGGGCCTGTGGCAGGCTCTGTTCGGGCCCCTGGGTGCGCCCGGTGCGGCCTGCACCCCCATGGGCGGGCGCGTGATTCCGCTGGCCAGCGCGACGGCGCCCTTCTGGGTGGCGGCCTTGCTGGTGTCTCCGCTGCTGGCGGTCGGCGTCGCAGCGGTCGTGTGAGGCCGCTGCGCGGCGTGGCGGTGGTGCCCGGCGACCACCGGAGACCGCCGTGAGCGCGCCGCCGGCGCCGGCGCCGACCACACCGGTGGGTGCGATCAGCCCGCAGATGCTGCATGCGATGCTGGATGCGATCCCGGCCCGCGTGGTCGTCATCGACCGGCAGCATCGGTTCGTGTACCTGAACCAGGAGGCGCTGGACTTCGTGCGCCGCCCGGCATCGCAGCTGATCGGCCAGCCGCTGGCCGCCGTGGTCGGCGAGGCCGCCTACCAGGCGATCTACAAGCCCCTGCACGAGCAGCTCTTCGTGCAGCGGCAGCCCGCCCGGACCGAAGGCTGGGTCGACTACCAGGGGGGCATCCGGCGCTACGTCCAGGAGCACTTCCTGCCCTTCGGACCCGAGGGCCACGAGGCCGACTCGGTCTTCGTGTTCGTGCGCGACCTCACCGGCCTGAAGCTGCGCGAGGCCGAGCTGTCGGCCAAGGTGCGTGAGCTGCAGGTCACCGAGACGCTCAAGGCCTCCATCGTCGACCATGCCACTGCCGCCCTGGTGACCACCCAGGCCGACGGCAGCATCGTCGACTTCAACCCGGCGGCCGAGGCGATGTTCGGGCTGCCGCGGCCAGCAGTGCTCGGGCGCAACGTGGCTGAGGTGCTGATTCCGGAACGCTTTCGCGAAGGCCACCTGCAAGGCATGCAGCGCATGCGCAGCGGTGCCACGCCGCGGCTCATGGGCAAGCGTGTGGAGATGTCCGCGCTGCGCGGCGACGGCAGCGAGTTCCCGATCGAGCTGCTGCTGTGGCGCACGCAGGTCGGGGCGCAGGTGTTCTACACCGCGTCGATCTCCGACCTCACCGAGCGGCTGGCCTCGCGCGAGGAGATCGAGCGCCAGCGCGAGGCGCTGCGGCAGAGCGAGAAGCTCAGCGCCATGGGCAGCCTGCTTGCCGGCGTGGCGCACGAGCTGAACAACCCGCTGGCCATCGTGATGGGGCGTGCCAGCCTGCTCGAGGACAAGTGCGACGACGAGGCGCTTCGCCAGGACGCACAGCGCATCCGCGAAGCCGCCGAGCGCTGCGGGCGCATCGTGCGCACCTTCCTGAACATGGCGCGCCAGCGGCCCAGCCAGCGGGTCGACACGGCCTTGAATGACCTGGTGATCGCGGCCACCGACATGCTGGCCTATGCACTGCGCTCACACGGCATCGAGCTGGTGCTCGACCTGGCCGGCGCACTGCCGGTGGTGCCGGCAGATCCGGACCAGATCGGCCAGATCGTGTTGAACCTGATCGTCAACGCGCAGCAGGCGCTGGCAGGCCAGCCCGGGCTGCGCCGGATCCGCGTCTCCAGTGGTCTGGAGGCCAGACGGCCGGACCGCCCGCAGCGGGTCTGGCTGCGCGTGCACGACAGCGGGCGCGGGGTTGCCGAAGAAGTGCGCGCCCGCCTGTTCCAGTCGTTCTTCACGACCAAGGCCGAGGGCAGCGGCACCGGGCTCGGCCTCGCCGTCTCGCGCTCGCTGGCGCGCGACCATGGCGGTGACCTCGTCCTCGAGGAGACGCCGCAGGGCCAGGGGGCCTGCTTCAGGCTCAGCCTGCCGCTGGGCGGCGAAGCCGGCCCGCCGACACTGCCGGCCGTACTGGAGACCGAAGGCGGCGAAGGCCAGGGGCGCGTGCTGGTGGTCGACGACGAAGCCGAGATCGCCGACCTCATGCGCGCCATGCTGGAGTCGGCCGGCTACGAGGTGGCGACCGCCGAATCCGGGGCCATTGCGCTGGAGATGCTGGCCGAGGTGCGCTTCGACGCCGTGGTCAGCGACCTGCGGATGCCCGACATGGACGGCGCGCAACTGTGGCGACAGGTGCGGGAGCGCTTCCCTGGCCTTGCCCGCCGAATGCTGTTCGTCACCGGTGACACCTTGAGCCCGAGCGCGCGGCGCTTCCTGGACGAAGGCCGCAGCCCCAGCCTGGACAAGCCGTTCTCGCGCACCGACCTGCTCGAGCAGGTGCGCCGGTTGATCGACAACGGGGACCCGGCTTGACGGCCACACCCGCGGGCCACGAACACTCGGCGGCGCGCCTCGTGCGGCGCTACCGCCGGCTGCTGTGGTGGGTGGCGCTGCCGGTCTTCCTGCTGCTGGTCGTGCTGGCGGGCTGGCAGGCGTACAGCGGCTGGCAATCGGCGCTGCGTGGCCTGGAACAGGCCATCGTGCGCCCGCACTCGGAGCTGCTGGGCCTGTTGCGGGCGGTGGAGGACCACCTGCAGGACATGCGCAGGCAGGTGGCGAGCGACCTGCTGCTGCCGGCGCGCGAGCCCGACGTGGCCCTGCGGGAAGCCGTGCAGCCCTGGCGGGAGCTGCAGCCGGTGCAGGGCTGGACACTCGACGGCCTGCCCGAACTGCTGCGGCCCGGGCTGGCGCAGCTGGTCCGGCCGGGCGCCGGGCGCCTGCCCGACAGCGCGCTGTGGCGGCTGCAGACGCTGTCGCAGCTGGCCGAGGCGGCGCACGCCAGGCGGCCGGAGCTGCGCGCCTCGTACCAGATGCTGTGGCCCGAGAGGCAGCTGCTGCGCTACCCCTGGGTGCCGTCCGGCGCGCTGCTCCCGGCCGCCGAGGGCGCAGCGCTGGCGGGCCCGCTGGACGCCCGCTTTCGCGACCCGCTCTATGCGGCGGGGCAGCCGCAAGCCAATCCCGGCACCGCCCCGTACTGGTTGGCCGGCCGCGACGACGACGCTCGCGCGGTGGTCTCGCACGCGGCGCCGGTCTATGTCGGCGAGGATTTCCGCGGCATCGTCGGCACCGACCTCGACCAGGCGGCGCTGCGCCGCAGCCTGGCCGCGCTCGATGCCAGCGGTCGACACTGGTGGCTCGTGACCGAAGACGGCCGCTCGGTCGTAGCGGCCTCGGCAGCTGATGGCGCGCCCACACCGTCGCGCGACGATGTCGCACAGGCGCTGGCGGCAGCCGGTCGGGCGCTCGCCCGGCAGGGCCGCTGGCTGGTCGCCCAACCCCTGGGTGTGGCCCCCTGGGTGCTGGTGGTGGGGGCCGAGGGCGAGGCGCTGCGCGCCGAGCTGTGGCCAGCCCTGCTGCCCTTCGTGCTGCTCGGCCTGGCGCTGCTGGCGATGTTCCTCTACGGGCAGCAGCTGCTGCGTCGCCGCGTCATCGAACCTGCGCTGCAGGTCATGGGCTACCTGCAGGCCCGATCGGTCGACGAGCGGGCGCCGGCACCGCGGCTGAGCGAGCGCTGGCAGCCCTGGGTCGGCGTGGTCACCGACACCTTCGAGGCGCGGCGCCGATCGGCGGAGAGCGAGCGCCGCAGCGAGGCCTACAAGACCGCGGTGGTCGAGCAGGCCATGGCGGCCATCGTCACGGTCGATGCCTCGTTGCGCATCGTCGACTGGAACGCGGCGGCCGAAGCCATGTTCGGCCTCGATCGCGCGCGGGCCATCGGACGGCAGGCCAGTGACTTCATCGTGCGCGCGCCGGCGGGCGAAGGCCGCGATGCGACGCTGGAGTCGATTGCCGGCAAGCGCCTGGAGCTGCAGGTCCGCCGCGCCGACGGTTCGGCCTTTCCGGTGGAGATGCAGGTCAACCGTGTGGCGATCGACGGTGTGGCCCACTACAGCGCCTTCATCGTCGACATCTCGGCGCGGGTGCAGGCGGCCGAACTGATAGAGCGCCAGCGCGAAGCGCTGCGGCAGAGCGAGAAGCTCAGTGCCATGGGCGGCCTGCTGGCGGGGGTGGCCCACGAACTGAACAACCCCCTGGCCATCGTGCTCGGGCGCGCCTCGCTGCTCGAGGCCAAGGCCGAAGGCAGCGACGTGGCCGACGACGCACGGCGCATCCGGGAGGCCGCAGAGCGTTGCGGCCGCATCGTGCGCAGTTTCCTGAACATGGCGCGCTCACGGCCGGCAGCGCAGCGTCCGGTGGGAGTCAACGACCTCGCGCGGGCGGCGACGGACCTGCTGGCGTATACGCTGCGCACGGCCGGCATCACGGTCGAGCTGCGCCTGGCCGAGTCCCTGCCCGAGGTGATGGCCGACGAAGACCGCATTGGCCAGGTGCTGATGAACCTGCTGGTCAACGCCCAGCAAGCCCTGGCGGGCTGCCCGCCGCCGCGACGGCTGCGCCTGGAAACCGGGGTGTCCGAGCCGACCGGTGCCCGGCCGCTGCAGGTCTGGCTGCGCGTGGCCGACAGCGGCCCGGGCGTGCCGGCATCCGACGGCGAGCGCATCTTCACGCCCTACTACACGACCAAGGGCGAAGGCGCCGGTGTCGGCCTGGGGCTGGCCGTCGCCCGCAGCGCGGCCCGCGAGCATGGCGGCGACCTCCTGCTCGAGGCCGACTCACCGCTGGCAGGGGCCAGCTTCCTGCTGACCCTGCCGATCCACGAAGCTGCAGGCCGGCCCGCCGATGAGCCGGGCGAGGGGGCACCCGCCGAGGAGCCGGGCGGGCGTGTGCTGGTGGTCGACGACGAAGCCGAGTTCGCCGCCATGGTCCGCGACGCGCTGGAACAGGCGGGCCACGAGGTGGCGTCGGCGGAATCGGGCGCCGTGGCCCTGCAGATGCTCGACGAGGCAAGGTTCGACGCCGTGGTCTGCGACCTGCGCATGCCCGACATGGATGGTGTGGCGCTGTGGCGGGAGGTGGCGGCGCGCCAGCCGGCGCTGGCCGGGCGCATGGTCTTCGTCAGCGGCGACACGCTGGCGTCGGACCTGCGTGCCATGCTCGACCGCGCCGGTTGCCGCTGGCTGGACAAGCCGTTCGCGCCGGCGGAGTTGCTGCGCGTGGTGCGGGAGATCGGTGCGTCGCCGCCAGCCTGAACAAAGGAAACGCGGGTGGGCTGCAGCGGCAGCAGCGTTGAAACCGGGGCCGCGCAGACTTCCGCCATCGAATCACCCCCCAGGAGTCTCCGATGGCACGCTACCTCCCCTTCCGCCAGGTTCCCGCGGCCTCGCTCGCGCTGCTGACGGCCCTGGCCTCGTCGGCCCTGCTGACGGTGGCTCCGGCTCGCGCCGCCGATGTGCCCAAGGCGATCGAACAGGCGCTGGCGACCGCGCAGCAGGAGAAGAAGGGCGTCATGCTGGCCGTCGGCGGGCAATCCATCGGTGGCGGCGTGCTCCGCATCGAGCCCGGGCAGAGCGTCGAGATGAAGAGCCCTCAGTACGGCCGCATCGTGGTCCGCCTGGACCGCATCGACGCCGTGATGATGCCCTGACGCTTCGCGTGAAGCCCGGCCGACATCGCCGGCCGGGCCCTACACCGGCGTGACCGCCGCCAAGGGGGCGAAGTCGCCCGCCGACTTGCGCTTCCAGGCCTCGATGGCGCGCGCCATCTCGTCGATGTCGAAGATCGCGCTCTGCAGCAGGCTCATCTGCTGCAGAGCGTCGGCGGTCGGGTGGTCGACGGCATAGTTCAGCGCCATCTTGCTGCCCGCGATCGCCAGCGGGGACTTGCCGGCGATCTCGGCGGCCAGGCGCAAGGCCTGGTCTGCGCAGGCTGCCGCGTCGGCGGTCACGGCGTTGACGAGGCCGCAGGCCAGTGCCCGCTCCGCCCCGACGCGGCAGCCGGTGTAGGCCATCTCGCGGGCGATGGCCGGCGGCACGATCTTGGGCAGCCTCTGCAGCACCCCGAGGTCGGCCGCCATGCCGATGTGGATCTCCTGCACCGTGAAGAAGGCGTCGGCGCTGCACACCCGCAGGTCGCAGGCAGCCGCCAGGTCCAGGGCGCCGCCGATGCATCCACCCTGCACGGCGGCAATCACCGGGAAGCGGGCCCGCTCGACGACGTCGAAGCAGTGCATCAGCTGCCGCAGCCCGTCCTGGAAGGCCAGCCGGCGCCGGGCGTCGCCGGTGTCCAGCATGGCCATGCCACCGCCGAAGACCTCCAGCGCCATGCCGGCGCTGAAGTGGCGGCCCGTCGACGAGATCACCAGCACGCGGGTCAGGCCTTCGGCGTCGAGCCGCTGCACGGCGTCGCGCAGCGCGGGAAAGAACTCCGGCGTCATCGTGTTCAGGCGCTCCGGGCGGCTCAGCTGCAGATGGGCGATGCCGTCGTCGCGGCGCTCGAGGGTGAAGAAAGTGTCGGACACGGCAGCTCCATGGCGAGGGGAAGCCCCCAGGATAGCCGGCGCGCGGCATGGTCCAATCCGGCGATGGAGACCCTGTCGGCCACCGACGGCGTGCTGTTGCGGCTGCACGACTGGCCGCGGCCGGCGGCGCGCGGACGCGTCCTGCTGGTGCATGGTCTGGGTGAGCACGTCGAGCGCTACCACGGGCTGTCGCAGGCGCTGCAGGCTGCCGGCTGGGCGGTGACGGGCTATGACCAGAGGGGCCATGGCCGCAGCGGCGGCGCGCGAGGGGTGATCCCGGACGCCGATGCGCTGTGCCGCGACCTCGGCGATGTCGTCGACGTCGCGCGGCGGCGCTCGACCGGCCCGCTGGTCCTGCTGGGCCACAGCATGGGCGGCGCCGTGGCCGCACGCTTCGTTGCGGAGGCCCTGTCGCCGAAGCCGGCGACCTGGTCCCGGCGTGTCGACGCACTGGTCCTGTCGTCGCCCGCGCTGGCCCTGCCGCTGTCGCCCGGGCAGAAGCTGCTGCTCGGCTTGCTGCCTCGCGTGCTGCCGGAGCTGTCGCTGTCCAATGGCTTGCAGCCGGAGTGGATCTCGCGCGACGCCGAGGTCGTGCGGGCGTACCGAGCCGACCGGCTGGTGCACGACCGGGTCTCGCCGGCCCTGGTGCGCTTCATGGTCGATGCCGGCGCGCTGGCGCGCTCGCTCGCGGCGCGCTGGACCACCCCCACGTTGCTCATGTGGGGCGAGGAAGACCGCTGCGTGGACCCTCGCGGCAGCCAGGCCTTTGCGGCCGCCGCGCCGGCGGAAATCGTGCAGCAGCGGGCCTGGCCCGGTCTCGCCCACGAGGTCTTCAACGAACCCGAGCGCGAGCAGGTGGTGCAGCGCCTGCTCGAGTTCCTGCGCGAGCTGGCGCCTTCGCCGTCGGCCGCGTCGCCACAGAGGAGTCGACGATGAACGCGCCTGCCCGACAAGCCGAGGCCGCGGCCCTGGCCGCCTTCTGCGATCGCGCCTGGGACGAACGCATCGTGCCCGCGCTGCGCGAGTACATCGCGGTGCCGGCCAAGAGCCCGATGTTCGACCCCGACTGGGCTGCCCATGGCCTGATCGACCGCGTCGTGCGCGACGCCGCCGCCTGGGTCGAAGGGCGGCGCCTGCCGGGCCTGAAGCTCGAGCTGATCCGCCTCGCAGGGCGTACGCCGCTGCTGTTCTTCGAACTGCCGGCCAGCGGCCCGGCGCAGGCCGGCACGGTGCTGCTCTACGGGCACCTCGACAAGCAGCCCGAGTTCAGCGGCTGGCGTCACGGCTTCGGGCCCTGGACGCCGAGGCTCGAGGAGGACCGCCTGTACGGGCGGGGCGGCGCCGACGACGGTTATGCGGTCTATGCGGCGATCAGCGCGCTCGAGGCCCTGCAGGCGCAGGGCTTGCCCCACCCGCGCTGCGTCGGGCTGATCGAGACCAGCGAGGAGAGTGGTTCGCCCGACCTGCCGGCCTACATCGACGCCCTGGGCGAGCGGCTCGGCCGCGTCGCGCTGGTGGTCTGCCTGGACAGCGGGGCAGGCAACTACGAGCAGCTGTGGCTGACCACCAGCCTGCGTGGCATGGTCAGCGGTGTGCTGAAGGTCGAGGTTCTGACCGAGGGCGTGCACTCGGGGGATGCCAGCGGGCTGGTGCCGTCGAGCTTCCGCATCCTCAGGCAGGTGCTGGACCGCCTGGAAGACAGCCGCACGGGCCGCCTGCTGCCCGAGAGCCTGCACTGCCGTATCCCGGACCTGCGCGTCGAGCAGGCGAAGGCGACCGCAATGCGGCTGGGTGACGAGGTCTGGCGGCGCTTCCCCTGGGCCTGTGGCGCCGACGGCAGCAGCACCTTGCCGACCACCACGGACCCGGTCGAGGCCTTGCTCAACCGCACCTGGCGGCCGACGCTCAGCGTGACTGGCGTCGATGGCATGCCGGAGCTCGGCAATGCCGGCAACGTGCTCAGGCCCTTCACGGCGTTCAAGCTCAGCCTGCGGCTGCCACCGCTGGTCGACGGCCATGCCGCCAGCCTCGAGCTGCAGCGGCTGCTCGAGGACAACGCGCCTTGCAACGCGCGCGTCACCTTCCACCCCGACGGCCGCGCCGGCGCGCTCGGTGCCACCGGCTGGGATGCGCCCGAGCTGGCGCCCTGGCTGGAACGGGCGCTGGACCAGGCTTCGCAGCAGCACTTCGGGGCGCCGGTGGGGTATATCGGCCAGGGCGGAACCATCCCGCTGATGAGCATGCTGCAGCGGGGCTTCCCGCAAGCGCAGATGATGGTCTGCGGCGTACTGGGCCCGAAGAGCAATGCCCACGGACCCAACGAGTTCCTGCACCTGCCCTATGCGCGCAAGCTCACGGCGGCGGTCGCACAGGTCATCTCGGCCAGCGCCTGACGCCAGCCGGGGCGCACGACCCGGTCAGAAGGTGTAGCCGGCGGCCAGGCGCCGGCCCGACAGCGGCTCCAGCAGTGCCAGCAGGGGCTTGAGCGGCCGGTAGCGCAGTGAGACCCGGGTTGCGTAGTTGAGGAATCGCGGCAGGTCCTGGACATAGCGCGGCTTGCCGTCGCGGTGCTTGAGGCGGGCAAAGATGCCCATCACCTTGAGATGGCGCTGCAGTCCCATCCACTCGAGCGCACGCCAGACCTCGCCGAAGTCGTCACCGACCGGCAGCCCGGCGGCACGTGCGGCCTGCCACCAGCGCACCGCCCAGTCGATCTCCTGCGGCTCCTCCCAGGAGACGAAGGCGTCGCGCAGCAGGCAGGCGATGTCGTAGGTCAGCGGGCCGACGACAGCGTCCTGGAAGTCGAGCACGCCGGGATCGGGCTGGCCGACCATCAGGTTGCGCGGCATCCAGTCACGATGCACGGGCACGGTCGCCTGCGCCAGCGCGCTGTCCAGCAAGGCGCGACAGACCGCCGACCAGGCCGCGCGCTCGAGGGCCGACCACTCGATGCCGAACTCGCGGCCGACACACCAGTCGGGGAACAACTCGAGTTCGCGCACCAGAAGGGCTTCGTCGAAAGGCGGCAGGCCGCGCGGGTCGACTTGCGACTGCAGGCGCACCAGCGCGGCGAGCGCACCGCCCATCAGCGCGCCCGCATCAGCCGGCCGGCGCGCGAAGGCGTCGAGGTAGGACTCGGTGCCGAGGTCGTCGAGCAGCAGGAAGCCTCGTTCGGCGTCGCAGGCGTGCACACGTGGCACATGCAGGCCGGCGGCCAGCAGTCGCGCCGCGACGTCGACGAAAGGGCGCACATCCTCCAGCGGTGGCGGCGCATCCATGATGATCCAGCTGCAGGCCGCCCCCTGGATACGGAAGTAGCGGCGGAAACTGGCATCGGCCGACGCCGGCGCCAGGCTGGCGGGCTGCAGGCCCCATCGGGGCAGCAGCGGCCCCAGCCAGTTCTCGAAGTCTGCGCGCCGGGCTGCGCTGGCCCACTCGATGGGGGCCGCTGGGTCTGGAGGGACGGGCATCGAGGTGTGGCCGGAGAGGGTCGGGCACCACCGCGGCGGCCGCCCGCGGGGCCGCGTTGTGGATAATCGATTTTACCGACCCGTCGCGAGGTGCCGGCCCCTTGCCGGGGCGCGGTCCGTCCTCCCGCGCTGCCCTTGTTGCCCGCTCCCGCTGCCCCCCTTGCCGACGTGCCGCCGCACGGGTCCCGCCGGCCCCGGCGGCGCATGTGGCGCCGCGACCGGGCCGGCCGCGCGACGCGGCTTGTGGCGCTGTGCGCCGCACTGGCGGCGGCGGCCGGGCAGGGACAGGCGCAGGGGACCGCAGCGCGCCGGCCGGCGGCGGCCGCGCCCGCAGGCTCGGCGCCGGCGTCGACTCTGCGGGCCGACGAGATCCGCGGCCGTCCGGACCTCGAAGCGGTGGCCGAAGGCAGGGTCGAGTTCCGCCGCGGCGAGCTGCTCCTCGAGGCCGATCGTGTCACCTATGAACAGGTCGAGGACCTCGCCCGGGCGCGCGGGCAGGTGCGCATCAGCACCGCGGCGGGACACTTTTCCGGGCCCGAGCTGCAACTGCAGCTCGGCCGGTTCGAAGGCTGGTTCCTGGAGCCGCAGTTCGAGCTGAGGCGCCTTCAGGCTGGCGGCCGAGCCGCCCGGGTGGACTTCATCGACAGCGCGCGCTCACTGGCGCACGACGCACGCTATACCAGTTGCCCTCGCCAGAGCGGCGATGCCCCGGCCTGGGTGCTGGAAGCCCGGCGCGTACGGCTGGACACCGATGCCAACGAAGGGCAGGCCGAGGGGGCGGTGCTGCGCTTTCTCGGCGTGCCCATCCTGGCGCTGCCGGCGATGAGCTTCCCGTTGTCCGAAGAGCGCAAGTCCGGCTGGCTGCCGCCCCATGTCAACCTGGACAGCCGCAGCGGCCTCGAGCTTGGTGTGCCGTACTACTGGAACATCGCCGCGCAGCGCGACGCGACATTCGTGCCACGGGTGCTCAGCAAGCGAGGCTTCGCGCTGGACAGCGAGTTCCGCTGGCTCGAGCCCCGCCACAGGGGTGAAGTGCGACTGGACTGGCTGCCCGCCGACCAGGTGGCGGGGCGCAGCCGGCACGCGCTGTCGGTGCTCAGCCAGGGCGAACCGGCGAGCGGCCTGCGCTGGCGGGTCGATGGGCTGCGGGCGTCGGACGACGCCTGGTGGAAGGACTTCCCCGGCGCCACGCGCTCGCTGGCGCCTCGTCTGCTCTCGACGCGGCTGGAGGTCGAGCGCGACCTCTCATGGGCCGGCGGCGCCGGTCTGGCCTACGCCCGGGTGCAGAGCTGGCAGGTGCTTCAAGGCTCGGACCTCGAAGTGCGCACGCCCTACGAGCGCCGCCCCCAGGTGGGCCTGCAGTGGCGCCGGTCCCTGCCTGGGGGGCTCGACCTGGCGTTGGAAAGCGAGTTCAACCGCTTCGAACGGGTCGAGGCCGGCAGCGACCCGATGGCGCCCACCGGGCTGCGCTGGCATGCCCTGGGCAGCCTGACCCGGCCCTGGCAGGCTCCCGGGCTGTGGGTCACGCCCAAGCTGTCGTTCAACGCCGCGAGCTACGACCTCGACCAGGCCATGGCCGACGGCCGCCGGCGTGCCTCGCGTCTGGTGCCGACCCTCAGCGTCGATGCCCGCATGGAGTTCGAGCGCGAGACCCGCTGGTTCGGCAGCGCGGTGCGACAGACCCTGGAGCCGAGGCTGCTGTACGTGAACACACCCTGGCGGGCGCAGGCCCTGCTGCCGCTGTTCGACTCGGCAGGCAAGGACTTCAACGTCAACTCCATCTTTTCGGAGAACCCTTTCTCCGGCATCGACCGCGTGGCCGACGCCCACCAGCTGACCGCCGGGCTGACCAGCCGCTGGCTGGACCCGGCCAACGGTGCCGAAGCGCTGCGGCTCGGCGTGGTGCAGCGCTACCTGTTCCGCCCGCAGCGCCTGACCCCCGAAGGCGTGCCCTTCACGCAGCGCTTCTCGGATCTGTACCTGCTGGGGGCGGGCCAGCTCGGCGCCGGCCTGGGCATGGACGCCGTGCTGCAGTACAGCCCCGACCTCGGGCGCCCGGTGCGTTCGATCTTCAGTGCGCGCTGGACCCCGGGGCCCTTCCGGACCCTGAGCTCGACCTACCGCTACTCGCGCGGCTCGAGCGAGCAGCTGGAGCTGGGCTGGCAGTGGCCGCTGTGGAAGGCAGACGCCGGCGCCGCGCGTGGTACCCGTGCCGGCGCCTGCAACGGCGACCTCTATTCGGTGGGCCGTCTCAACTACAGCCTGCAGGACAGCCGCATCACCGACTCTGTGCTCGGCCTCGAGTACGACTCGGGATGCTGGATCGCGCGCGTGGTGGCGGAGCGGCTGTCGACCGGCCGCAGCGAAGCGACGACGCGGCTGATGCTGCAGCTCGAGCTGGTCGGGCTGTCCCGGCTGGGATCGAATCCGCTGCAGGTCTTGAAGGACAATATCCCCGGCTATCGCCTGCTGCGCGAAGAACGCCGCTGACTTGCCCCAGATCCTGGCCCGCCTCATGACCCAAGCTTTGCCACCCTTGCGCACCGTGCTGTTCGCGCTTGCCCTTAGCGTGACAGCGTCGGGCTGGGCGCAGTCGCCGCGGCCGCGCAACGGCGACTACATCCTGGCTGTCGTCAACCAGGAGCTGGTCACCGCCGTCGAGCTCGAGCGGCGAATGGAGCGTGCGCAGGCCGATGCCCGCCGGGCCGGGGCCACATTGCCGGGCGAGGTCGAGCTCCGGCGTCAGTTGCTCGATGGGCTGATCGAGGAGCGCGTCATCGTCACCCATGCCCGGGACAGCGGCGCAAAGGTCGACGAAGCCGACCTCGATCGCGCGGTGCAGAGCGTGGCGGCGCAGAACCAGCTGAGCGTCGACGCGCTGCGGGACCGGCTGCGCATCGAGGGGGTCGACTACGCCCGCTTCCGCGCCAACCTGCGCGACCAGATGCTGGTCGAGCGCACGCGCGAACGCGAGGTCCAGCAGCGCATCCGCATCACCGATCTCGACGTCGACCGCATGGTGGACCGCCAGCGTGCACAGGCGCAGTCGGACTCCGAACTCAACATCGCGCAGATCCTGATCAGCCTGCCCGAGGGTGCCGACCTGGCCGCGGCCGCTGCCCGCAAGCAGCTGGCCGATGCGGCGTTCGAACGTGTGCGTCGTGGTGAGGACTTTGCCGCCGTGGCGCGTCAGGTCTCCGAGGACAGCCAGCGCGAAAAGGGCGGCGAGATCGGCATGCGGCCGGCCTCTCGGCTGCCCGACTTGTTCGTCGATGCGGTGCGCACGCTGGCACCCGGCGAGGTGGCGCCGCAGCTCGTGCGCAGCGGCGCCGGGTTCCATGTGCTCAAGCTGCTGGAACGCCGCGAGGGCGCGGCGCTGCGCGTCACCCAGACCAGGGCGAGGCATATCCTGCTGCGGATCACCCCGCAGGCCGGCGAGGCCGCGGCCGTGCAGCGCCTGCAGCTGTATCGGCGCCAGATCGAAGGCGGAGAAAAGACCTTCGACGAACTCGCGCGGGCACATTCGGACGACGGAACCGCACCGCAAGGGGGTGATCTGGGCTGGGCCGGCCCGGGCATGTTCGTGCCGGAGTTCGAGGCGGCGATGAACAGGCTGCCGGTCGGCGGGCTGTCGGCCCCGGTCGTCTCGCGTTTCGGCGTCCACCTGATCCAGGTCGTCGAGCGTCGTGATACGCAGATGGACAACCGCCAGCTGCGCGAGCAGGCGCGTGCCGCGCTGCGCGAACAACGTTTCGAAGAGGCCTATGCCGAGTGGGCCAAGGAGCTGCGCGCCCGCGCCTACGTCGAACTTCGCGAGGCTCCGCTTTGAGCCCGCCGGCGGCCGGCGGTCCATGAGGCATCAGGCGCGCAAGCGCTTTGGCCAGCACTTCCTCGTCGACGCCGCGGTCATCGACCGCATCGTGCAGGCCGTGGACCCGCGACCCGCAGAGCACCTGGTCGAGATCGGTCCCGGCCTCGGGGCGCTGACCCTGCCGCTGCGGCGCCGCGTCGACGCCATGACGGTGATCGAACTCGACCGCGACCTGGCGGCCCGCCTGCGTCGCCATGCAGGCCTGGAGGTCGTGCAGGCCGACGTCCTGTCGGTCGACTTCGCTGCGCTGGCGGCCCGGCTCGGCGGCCCCTTGCGGGTGGTGGGCAACCTGCCCTACAACATCTCGACGCCGCTGCTGTTCCATCTGGCGGCCTGTGCCGAGCATGTCGTCGACCAGACCTTCATGCTGCAGAAGGAGGTCGTCGACCGCATGGCGGCGGCGCCGGGGGGCAGGGACTACGGGCGCCTGAGCGTGATGCTGCAGTGGCGCTATCGCATCGAACCCCTGTTCGACGTGCCACCGCAGGCCTTCGACCCGCCACCCCGCGTCGACTCGGCCGTGCTGCGCATGCAGCCTCTCGCCGGGCCGGCTGTGCTCGACCCCGCAAGCCTGGGCGAACTGGTGACGGTCGCCTTCTCCCAGCGGCGAAAGCTCCTTCGCCACACGCTCGGGCACTGGTTGCAGGACCGGGGCCTGGACCATGGCTTCGACCTGCAGCGCCGGGCCGAGGAAGTGTCCGTCGCCGAGTATCTGGACCTGGCCCGCAAGGTCGCGGAGCGGGCCGCCCGGCCCGACCCCGCGGCGAGGCCGGGCTGAGCGGCTCGCCGCGTCTGGCTGGCGCTGTCGCTGCAGGGCAGGGGTAGACTGCGCGCTCCGCAGCCCCACCGAGTAGCGCCCACATGTCGCCGAGTCGTCTCCTGCCCTTGCTTTCGCTGGCCTTCGTGGCGGGTTGCGCCACCGTGCCGGCCGATCCGCCGGGCTGTCCGACGGACGCCGAGACCGCGACCTGGGTGCAGCGCTACCTCGCCCTGGCGCCGATGCCGCCTGCCCCTGCCACCTTGACCCTGGACGGTGCCGCCTGCGGCGCCCGCAAGGCCATCACGGCATTGCAGCCGACGCTCGGCAAGGTGGTCGGCTACAAGGCCGGCCTCACCAACCCGGCGGTGCAACAGCGCTTCGGCATCGCCACGCCGCTGCGCGGCACGCTGCTGGCCGCGATGCTGCTGCCCGACAACGCCGAAGTGCCGGCCCGGTTCGGCGCGCGTCCGTTCTTCGAACCCGACCTGATGGTCGAGGTCGGCAGTTCGGCGATCCACGAAGCGACGACGCCACAGCAGGTGCTGGGGTCGTTGCGCGCCGTGCTGCCCTTCATCGAGCTGCCCGATACCCTGGTCGAGGACCCGAGCAAGATCACGGCGCCTGCCCTGGTGCTGAACAACGTCGGCGCGCGCCTGGGCGTGGTCGGCGCCCGGATCCCGGTGCGCCCCGACGCGGCCTTTGCAGACGCGCTGCGCGACATGACGGTGCGTGCGGTGGACGGCAGCGGCAAGACGGTCGCCCAGGCCAAGGGCACGGCCATCCTCGGCCACCCGCTGAACGCGGTGATCTGGCTGGCCGCCGAGCTGAAGAAAGGCGGCATCACGCTGCAACCCGGCGACCTGCTGTCGCTGGGCGCGTTCGGCTCCGGGCCCGTCGCCGCGGGCGCGTCGGTCCGCGTCAGCTACGAAGGGCTGCCGGGCAACCCTTCGGTAAGCGTGCGCTTCAAGTGACGGAGGCAGGGGCGCGGCGGCCGCACCGACCCGCCCCGCCCCGCCCCGCCCCGGTAGCGCAAGCTCAGGCCGCACTCAGCCACATCGCGGTGTCGAAGGCACTGCTCATCATCGGCATGTTCATGCCGAAGTTGGGATTGGTGCCATTCTTGGGCACGTTCACCTTGGCAGCCGGCTTGACTGCGCTCGTCTGGGCCACTTCCGTCGCCCGCTCCCATGACCCGATTTCCTGGGAGCGGGCTACCGAAAAGAATAGAAACACCTGAACGGTATTCGTCGGTCGCTCCAGAAGTCCGCGGCATCACGGAACACGTCCAGCAGCTGCTCACGGGCCTCGCGGTCGAAGCGCGGGTTGTCGGGCAGCTGCTCGAGCACGACGACAAAGCCCGGCTGCGGACCCGCCTTGTGGACCAGGTCGGTCATGCAGTCGTACAGCGCGTCGTAGTTCTTGCCGAAGTGGGCCGGAAAGGTGAAGGCCTCGGCGATGCCGTCCAGCACTTCCTGCTTCGACTGGGCGTTGCCCAGGCTGGCATAGAGGAAATGCTGACCGGCGTCGCAGGCCGCACTCATCAGGTCCTCCACGCGATAGGCGCGGATGGCCTGGACGATGTTGGGACGGACGGTCTGCAAGAGCATGGTCACGATCCTTGGGGCAGTCGAACAATCCTGGCAGGCCGGCTACTGCACGATGCGGCGAAAGCTCGCGTAGTGGTCGGCGGTGTAATAACAAGCTTCAGGGTCGGTGGCCTGACGGCCACCGCAGACGATGCGCCGCGCCCCGCGGTCCCTCGACCCCGGTGTGCGTACCGTGTACTCCCGATAGTGACCCCGGGGCCGGCTGGGCAGCAAACGTTCGCGGTTGCCGAACACCGTGCCGTCCTTGGCGTACGGGAAAGGCCCCCCGGAGCGGATCAGCTGTTCCGTCCTGTGCGCTTCGGCTGGCAATTCAACCCGTTGCACGGTGGGCAGCTCGGCCCTCTCCGGCCTGGCCTGCACTTCGCCGGCAAAGAACCCGGTAAAGCTCCCGACAACACTCCCGCAGGCGACAAGGGTGGCAGTGAGCCCTAACCTGCAGAAAGCGGCCCTCCAGGAGGCCAGACCAGTGGAAGACACGGGGTTCACCCTGAACTCGAAGCGCGCATCATAGTGGAGCCCCCCCTAAAACTCAAGGCGAGCCGGGGCCTTCGGACGCGGGGAGAGGGTATTTAAGTAAGCGTTCGCTTAAGCCGGATGATCACTATCACGTGGCTCTCGTGGTGCAGATCCTGAGCCAGCGACGGTTTGTATCAGGTGCCCGGGCGACCCTGGGCCACGGCGGGTGGCCGGGACGGGCCCGCTGTCGGCCGACCCCGTTCACCGGGCCGCGTTGGCGTCGGCCACGGTCAGGGCCGTCATGTTGACAATTCGGCGCACGGTGGCCGATGGGGTCAGCACATGCACGGGCTTGGCCGCACCCAGCAGCACGGGACCGATCGCGATGCCACCGCCGGCGGCCGTCTTGAGCAGGTTGTAGGCAATGTTCGCGGCATCGATGTTGGGCAGGACCAGCAGATTGGCGTCGCCCTGCAAGGTGCTGTGGGGCATCAGGGCGTGCCGCTGCTTGCCGTCGAGTGCCACGTCACCGTGCATCTCGCCATCGACCTCCAGCCAGGGGGCCTGCTCGCGCAGCAGGCTCAACGCCTGGCGCATCTTGATCGCGCTGGGCGCATCGCTGGTGCCGAAGTTGCTGTGCGAGAGCAGTGCCGCCTTGGGCTGGATGCCGAAGCGAAGCATCTCCTCGGCTGCCATCGCGGTGATCTCGACCAGCTCCTCGGCGCTCGGGTCCACGTTCACGTGGGTGTCGACCAGGAACACCTGCCGGCCCGGCAGCATCAGGCCGTTCATGCAGGCATAGACCCGGACGTCCTGCGCGGTGGCGGGGCTGCCCCCGTGGCGCTTGCCGATCACCTGGTCGATGTAGTGCAGGTGTGCCGACGTCGAGCTCCAGGTGCCGCACAGCATGCCGTCGACGTCGCCGTTGTGCAGCAGCATGCAGCCGATCAGCGTCAGGCGCCGGCGCATCTCGATCTTGGCCATCTGCACCGTGATGCCGCGGCGTTCGGTCATGCGGTGGTAGGTCTGCCAGAACAGCCGGTAGCGGTGGTCGTCCTCGACATTGACGACTTCGTAGTCCAGGCCGTCCTTCATGCGCAGCCCGAAGCGGTCGACTCGCGCCGCGATCACCGCCGGCCGGCCGATCAGCACCGGCCTTGCCAGCCCTTCGTCGACGACCACCTGGACGGCCCGCAGCACACGCTCCTCCTCGCCCTCGGCATAGGCCACGCGCTTGCGTTCGGCACGCTTGGCCAGCGTGAAGATCGGCTTCATCGTGTTGCCGGAGGCATAGACGAAACCCTGCAGCTTCTCGCGGTAGGCGGCCATGTCCTGCACCGGGCGGCGCGCCACGCCGCTGTCGGCAGCCGCCTGGGCCACCGCCGGCGCGATCTTCATCATCAGCCGCGGGTCGAAGGGCTTGGGGATCAGGTACTCAGGCCCGAAGCTCAGCGTCGCCCCGGCATAGGCGGCCGCCACCACCTCGCTCTGTTCGGCGCGGGCGAGCTCGGCGATCGCGTGCACGGCCGCGATCTCCATCTCGTCGGTCACCGTGGTCGCACCGCTGTCCAGCGCGCCGCGGAAGATGTAGGGGAAGCACAGGACGTTGTTGACCTGGTTCGGGTAGTCGGTGCGGCCGGTGGCGATGACGGCGTCGTCACGCACCGCCTTGACCTGCTCGGGCAGGATCTCCGGCGTCGGGTTCGCCAACGCGAAGATCACCGGCCGGGCTGCCATCGCCTGCACCATGGCGGCCTTGAGCACGCCGCCGGCCGACAGGCCCAGGAACACGTCGGCGCCCGGCATGACGTCGGCGAGCGTGCGCAGCGCCGACGGCTGCGCGAACACCGACTTGTCCTCGTCCATCAGCTCGGTCCGGCCTTCGTAGACCAGCCCCGCCAGATCGGTGACCCAGATGTTTTCGCGGCGCACCCCCAGCTTGACCAGCAGTCCCAGGCAGGCCAGCGCCGCCGCACCTGCGCCGGAGGCCACGAGCTTGACTTCCTCGATCTTCTTGTCGACCACCCGCAAGGCGTTCAACAGCGCCGCGCCGACCACGATGGCCGTGCCATGCTGGTCGTCGTGGAAGACCGGGATGCCCATGCGCTCGCGCAGCTTGCGCTCGACGTAGAAGCAGTCCGGCGCCTTGATGTCCTCGAGGTTGATGCCACCGAAGGTGGGTTCCAGCGAAGCGATGATGTCGACCAGCCGGTCCAGGTTCTTCTCGGCGATCTCGATGTCGAACACGTCGATGCCGGCGAACTTCTTGAACAGCACGCCCTTGCCCTCCATGACCGGCTTGGCGGCCAGGGGGCCGATGTCGCCCAGGCCCAGCACGGCGGTGCCATTGGTCACCACCGCGACCAGGTTGCCCCGCGAGGTGTAGCGGAAGGCGTTCGCGGGGTCGGCCACGATCTCTTCGCAGGCGGCGGCCACACCCGGTGAGTAGGCCAGCGCGAGATCGCGCTGATTGACCATCTGCTTGGTCGCCGCGATGGCCACCTTGCCCGGCGTCGGGAACTCGTGGTACTCGAGCGCTGCACGGCGCAGTTCGGCCTGCTTGTCGTCGTTGCGGGTCATCTCGGGTTCTCCTCTTGCAGGCTGCGGATCCGGCCATCGCCGGTTCAGGGTTGCCGGAACCCGGTCCTCTCGCGAGAGCGGGGCGTTCGCAAGCCCTCTCGACGCAGGTTGACCGGGCTGTGGCCGGAACGACAGGCCGCCGGGACGAGGATTCTAGGAGTGCCCGTCCCGAGGTCCTGGCGTCCGTGGTGGTGCGCCGCGGCGGCCGGCCGCCGCGGCCAGACCCCGGAGTCTGACGCCCGCCGGGTGGCGCGGGATTCGCAGTACTGCGTAGCGGCTGCGCCGGGCCAGCGCTCGATACTTGGGGGGTGAACAACGCGCCCGCGCCCCCGCGCCATGCCCTGGAGGCCCTGCGCCCCCGCGATCGTGGCCGCAAGCGTGCGCTGCTGTGGAGCACGCTGGTGCTGCTGCTCGTGGTGGCACAGACGCTGCTGGTGATCCTGACGGTGCGTGACGAGGCGACACGCGCGCAGGAGGACACCGAGGGGGTCGTGTTGCAGGCCGCCGTCGACGTACGCCGGCAACTGCTGGCCGCCGTCGCGCCGCTGCAGACGCTGGCCTCCCGCGGGGGGGCGCCGTCGACGCCTGCCGCGGGCTTCGACGAGGGGGCGCAGGCGCTGATGCGCTCGCAGCCTTCGATGCTGCATGTCGAACGGCGATCGGCTTCGCTGCGGATCGAACAGGCGGTGTCGAGCGACCTCGCGCCCCCGCTCTTCGAGCAGCTGCCGCGATCGGGGCTGGGTCAGGACGCCGAGGCGGCCTGCCTGCTGGCCCGCCGCCAGGGGGCGCCGGTGTTCTCGCGCAGCTACTTCGTGCCCATGCCTGGCGGCATGGGCATGGAGGTCATCGACCTGTGCCTGCCGCAACTGGCCGCCGGGCGCGACGACGGCTACATCGTCGCCACCTTCGGCCTGCCTGTGCTGATCGAGCGCCTGGAGCAGCCGCCTCGCGGACCGCGTGTCGAGTTCGCCTTCGTCGACAGCGACGGCACCCTGCTGGCCCGCGCCCGCAGCCCGCGCGGGGCTGGGGTCTACCGCGCCGTGCGGCTGGTCGACCTGCCTGGAGGGCTGCTCCACCTGCGTGGCGACAGCACGGCTGGCCATCCCAGCCTGATCCCCAACCTGACGCTGGCCCTGGTGCTGGGGCTGTCCGTCGCCCTCTTCACGGTCGTGCTGCTGCTGGCGCGCGACGGCCGCCGCCGTGCCCGCGCCGAGAGCGCACTGGCCGACGCCTTTGCCTTCCGGCGGGCGATGGAAGACTCGTTGATCACCGGCTTGCGTGCACGTGACCTCGAGGGCCGCCTGACCTACGCCAACCCGGCGTTCTGCCGCATGGTGGGCTTCGACCTCGACACCATGCGCAGCGAGACTCCGCCCTACTGGCCGCCGGAGCATGCGGCCGAGTACCTGGAGCGCCAGCAGGCGCGGCTGGGTGTGCCTGCGGCGGACATCGCCTCCCTGGAGCAGCGCGAGGGCTTCGAGACGGTCTTCATGCGTCGCAGTGGCGAGCGCTTCCCGGTCATGATCTACGAGGCGCCCCTGGTCGACGGCCAGGGTCACCACAAGGGGTGGATGAGCACGGTGCTCGACATGACCGCCCAGCGGCGCATGGAGGAACTCTCGCGCCAGCAGCAGGACCGCCTGCAGGCGACCGCGCGTCTGGCCACCGTGGGCGAGATGGCGTCGCTGTTGAGCCACGAGCTCAACCAGCCCCTGGCCGCGATTGCCAGTTACGCGACCGGCTCGCTGAACCTGATGGACCAACCCGACGAGGCCACGCCGGGCATGGTCAGGCAGGGGCTGGTGCGCATCGCCGAGCAGGCAGAACGGGCCGGCCGCGTGATCAAGAGCGTGCACAGCTTCGTTCGCCGTCGCGAACAGCTGCGCGAGAACATCGGCGCCGACCAGCTGATCGACACGGTATTGCCGCTGGTCAAGCTGCAGGCCCGCAAGAGCGGGACCCGGGTCGAGGTCGAGCTGCCCGGTCAGCCACCCCATGTGCTGTGCGACCGCACCATGGTCGAGCAGGTGCTGCTCAACCTGACCCGCAATGCGATCCAGGCCATGGAGTCCGCGACACCGCTCGACCGACGAAAGCTGCAGGTGAAGGTGCGGCGACCGCATGCGCAATGGGTCGCGTTCGACATCGTCGACGCCGGGCCGGGCGTCGCACAGGACGTGGCCGCGAAGCTGTTCACACCGTTCTTCACCACACGCAGCGAGGGCATGGGGCTGGGGCTGAGCCTTTGCCGGACCGTGGTCGAGCAGCATGGCGGCATGCTGGACTTTGGCCCACGCGAGGACGGCGAGTCGGGCACCCGGTTCAGCTTCACCCTGCCGGCCGCGCGCACGGCAGAATCCCGGCTGGCCGGGCAAGCGCCGGCCTGACGGGCGCCCGCGGCGCCGGGGCTGGCGCAGTCCCTTGCGGCCCTGAGCCGCGAGGGCCCTTCGACGGCCGTGCGGAGTGCCAGACATGAACCCTCATTCCGATCCCGCGGCGGGCATCCCGGTCGTGTACCTGGTCGACGACGAGGAGGTCGTGCGCGACGCGCTGGCCTGGCTGCTGCGCTCCAGGCGCCTGCTCTCCGAGCCCTTTGCCAGCGCCGAGGACTTCGAGGCCTGGCTCGAACCGCGACTGGCGCCCGGTGCACGGGCCTGGCCGGAGGCGCCGGCCTGCCTGCTGCTGGACGTGCGCATGCCCGGCATGAGCGGACTCACGCTGTTCGACCGCCTGCTGGGCCGGGGCCTCGCAAGGCTGCTGCCGACGATCTTCCTGACCGGCCACGGTGATGTCCCGACGGCGGTGGCCGCGGTCAAGCAGGGGGCCTTCGACTTCATCGAGAAGCCGCTTTCCAACAACGCGCTGGTCGACCGCATCGAACAGGCCCTGTCCTGCAGTGCGCAGGCGCTGCGGGGCCGCTGGCAAGGCGAAGGCGTGCGACAGGCCCTGGCCGAGCTGACCGAGCGCGAGCGGGACGTGATGCGGCTGGTGGTCGAAGGGCGCGCCAACAAGCGCGTGGCCGATGAACTGGGCATCAGCGTTCGCACGGTCGAAGTGCATCGCGCGCGCGTGTTCGACAAGATGCGGGTCCGCTCGGCGATCGAGCTGGCCAACCTGCTGCGTGGCAGCGGCGCGTGATGGGCGAATTCGAGCTGATAGAGCGCTGCTTCGTGCGGCCCTCGCGGCCCTCACGGCCGTCGGCGCCGGTGGTGCTGGGCATTGGCGACGATTGCGCGCTGCTGCAGCCGGCGAGCGGCCAGCAGTTGGCGGTGTCGAGCGACATGCTGGTCGAAGGGCGCCACTTCCTGTCCACCGTGGCCCCGCTGCGGCTCGGTCACAAGGCCCTGGCGGTCAACCTGAGCGACCTTGCCGCCTGCGGCGCCGAGCCGCTGGCGTTCACGCTGGCACTGGCCCTGCCACGTGTCGACGAAGCCTGGGTGGCCGACCTGGCGCGCGGCCTCTTTGCACTGGCGGACCGGCACGGCATCGAGCTGGTCGGCGGCGACACCACGGCCGGGCCCTTGAACCTGTGCATCACGGTGTTCGGGCAGGTGCCCCCTTCGCTGGCCCTGCTGCGGTCAGGGGCGCGGCCGGGCGACGATGTCTGGGTCAGCGGCACGCTCGGCGACGCGCGCCTGGCGCTGGAGGTGTTCCGGGGCCGGCTGGCGCTTCCGGCCGCGGACTTCGATCAGGTGCGGCGGGCGATGGAGATGCCGACGCCGCGGCTCGCGCTCGGGCGCGCCCTGCGTGGCCTGGCCACCGCCGCCGTGGACCTGAGCGACGGCCTGCTGGGCGACCTGGGCCATGTGCTGAAGCGCTCGTCCGTGGCGGCCTGCATCGATGTCGATGCCCTGCCGCGCAGCGAGGTGCTGCGGGCCCAGCCGGCGGACCTGCAGCGGCTCTGCCTGCTGCACGGGGGGGATGACTACGAGCTCCTGTTCACGGCGCCTCGCCAGCGCCGCGAGGAGGTGCAGGCCGCCGCACTGGCGGCGCAGACGGCGGTCACGCGCTGCGGCGAGATCCGGCCTGGCCGCGGCCTGGTGCTTTCCCAGCAGGGGCTGGAAACCGCGGCCGACGCCCGAGGCTTCGACCACTTTGCCTGAGAGCCCGCGTTTGCACGCCCCCCGCACGGTCAGCGCCCGCTTCATGCTCGCACACCCTGCGCGCTGGCTCGCGCTCGGGCTGGGCAGCGGCCTGTCGCCGGTCGCACCAGGCACCGCCGGTACGCTATGGGCCTGGGCTGCGTTCATCGTCGCCAGTCACTGGCTGGGGCCGCTGGGCTGGGGACTGACGATCCTGGCCGGGCTGCTGGTCGGCCTGTGGGCCTGCACGCGCACGGCCCAGCACCTGGGGGTGGCCGACCCGTCGGCGATCGTCTGGGACGAGATCGTCGCCTTCTGGGTCGTGCTGTGGCTGCTCACGCCTGCGTCGACCTGGCTGCAGGCGCTGGCCTTCGCCCTGTTCCGCTTCTTCGATGCGGCCAAGCCCGGCCCGGTGGGGTGGGCCGACCGCCGCTTCAAGCTCGCGCCTGGCGAGGCCATCGGCTGGCGCCAGGGCGTGGGCATCCTGGTGGACGACCTGGTCGCGGCAGCTTGCACCCTGTTCGTGCTGGCCGCCGGCCTGGCCGCGTGGCGGGCATGAGTTCGTTGGAGGTCGCCGAGCAGGCAGCCGGCGAGCTGGGCCCCTTGCTGCGTGCCCGGGGCTGGCGCATCGCCACCGCCGAGAGTTGCACGGGGGGTCTGATCGCCGCGGCTTGCACCGCAATCGCCGGCTCGAGCGACTGGTTCGATCGTGGATTCGTGACCTACAGCAATGCGGCGAAGGTGGAACTGCTCGATGTGTCCCCGGAGCTGCTGGCGGCGCATGGCGCCGTCAGCGAGCCAGTGGCACGCGCGATGGCGCTGGGGGCCTTGCAGCGCGCACCGGTGGACGCGGCTGTGTCGGTGACCGGCATTGCCGGACCCGGCGGAGCGGTGCCGGGGAAGCCGGTGGGCACAGTCTGGCTGGCGCTGGCGTTGCGCGAGCCCCCCGGGCCGGCGATCCCCGCCGTGGTCAGCGAGCGCCTTCAGCTGTCGGGCACGCGGCAGCAGATCCGCATCCAGACCACGGTGGCGGCCCTGCGCCGGCTGCGGCAGATGCTGCAGCGAGGCTGAACGAGGCTGAACGGGGTGCCAGCGGCGCCGGCTACACGCTGATCGGTTCGCTGAGCGTCACCGAAGGCCCGTCGCGCACGGCCGCAGCAAAGGCCGCGGCCGACATCGGTCGACCGTACAGGAAGCCCTGCTGCAGCCGGCAGCCCAGCCCGAGCAGGTAGTCTCGCTGGGCCTCCTGCTCGACGCCTTCGGCGACCACGGTGATGTCCAGGGCATGGGCAATGCCGACGATGGCCTCGGTCAGGGAGCGATCGTCGGCGTCGTCGGGCAGGTCGCGCACGAAGCTGCGATCGATCTTGAGCTTGTCGGGACGCAACAGCTTCAGGTACGACAGCGAGGAATAACCGGTCCCGAAGTCGTCGATCGCCAGCACCGTGCCCAATTCACGCAGCCTCTCGACAGTGCGTACCGCGCCTTCCGTGTCCGACAGCAGGGTGCTCTCGGTGAGCTCGATCTCCAGTTCGTGCGGCTGCATGCGGTGGCGCTCCAGCGAAGCGCGCACGGCCACCGGCAGCTGTGGGTCGTGGGCCTGCAGCGCCGACACGTTGACGGCGATGCGGCCAACCCCGACGCCCGCGTCACGCCAGGCGGCAAACTGCGCGCAGGCGGCCTCGAGCGTCCATTGGCCGAGGTCGCGGATGAGGCCGGTCTGCTCCGCCGTCTCGATGAAGGCGCTGGGCATCAGCAGGCCCCGATGCGGGTGCTGCCAGCGCACCAGAGCCTCGCAGCCGACGACGCGGCGGGAGGAGGCGTCGACCTGGGGCTGGTAGTGGAGCACCAGCTCGTTCTCGGCGATCGCCCGCACCAGCTCGCGCTCCAGCTCGAGCCGCGTCCTGAACGCGGTGTCCAGGTCGGGGTGGTAGAAGCAGTAGCGCGCACGACCGAGGTCCTTGCTGCGGTACATGGCCAGGTCGGCCGTGCGCGAGAGCGCATCGAAGTCGGCGCCGTCGGACGGGAACATCGCGATGCCCATGCTGGCCGAGACCTGCGCCATCTGCCCGGCCTGCGAGAGCAGCAGTGGCTCCTCGATGGCCCGCAGCAGGCGGTCAGCGGTCCCGGCAACATGGCTCCACTGCCCGGGGTCGGGCAGCAGCACGATGAACTCGTCGCCGCCCATTCTGCAGACCACGTCGGACTCGCGAAGCGTGGCCACCAGGCGGCGGGAGATGCCGACCAGCAGCTCGTCTCCGGCCGCGTGGCCCAGCGTGTCGTTGACGGTCTTGAAGCGGTCGAGGTCGATGAACAGCAGTGCCAGCGAGGTGCCGGCGCGACGGGCGGCGGCGGCTTCGTGCGTGAACACCTCGTGCAGGAGCGTGCGGTTGGGCAGCCCGGTGAGATGGTCGAACATCGCCATCTTGTTGAGTTGCGAGTTCTTGGACTCCAGCTCGCCGATGAGCTCGTGGATCTGCGTGCGGACCTGGTTCAGGTGCTCGCCGAGCAGGCCCAGCTCGTCCCGGCGGGGCCAGGACAGGGCGGGAGACTGGTCACGCCTGGCCAGCGTGCCGGCCTGCTGCTGCAGCCGGTCGATGGGGCGCAGCAGGCGGTTTGCCAGCACCAGCACCAGCACGATGACACCGAACAGCAATTGCAGGCCGACCAGCCCGGAAAGCACCAGCCGCCGCCCTGCGACCTGGCGGTCGGCCTCGCCGGCGTCGAAGGACACGCGCACGCGGGCCACCAGCTGCCCCTCGTGCAGCACCGGGCGCTCCATCACCACCAGCGGCGTGTCGGCTGCGCAGGGGCTGACCGGTGGCCTGAGCGGGCGCGCAAGGGGTTGCAGCTCGAGCAGCTCGATACTGCACACGCCGGGCTCGCGCAGCACGGCGGCGATCACCGCCTCCAGGCCGGGCTCGCTGAGCGTCCAGGCGGGCTCGGTGACCTGTGCGGCGGCCAGCGCCATCGTCGCCTCTCGCTGGCGCTGCACCAGGGGCTCGTGCGCCTGGCGCGACACCAGCGAGTCCACTGTCAGCACCAGCAGCGCGGGCAGCACCATGCCGACGACGATGGCCAGCAGCAAGGCGGTCCGTATGGACTGGACGAAGGAGATCCGGGTCATGGGTCTGGTCAGTTTCGGCGCTGTACGCTCGCCGGATGAACGTGTTGCTGAGCGGGCGGCTGGATGCCGTTGAATACTCCACATGGAAAGACCACCTCTGCCGCGCCGTGCCGGCGGTGAACTGGCTGGACTTGGCCGCCGCGGAGGCCAGCCCCGACGATGTCGAGGTGGCCGTGGTGGCGAATCCGGCGCCGGCCAGCCTGCGGCCGTTCCGGCGGCTGCGCCTGATCCAGTCGCTGTGGGCGGGTGTGGAGGGCCTTCTGACCGATGGCACGCTGCCCGAGGGCGTGCCGCTGGCCCGCATGGTCGACCCGGCGATGACCGCCGCCATGGTGCAGACCGTGCAATGGGCGGTGCTTGCGCTGCACCGCCACTGCTTCGACTACGAGCGGCAGCAGCGGCAGCGGCTCTGGCGCCCGTTGCCGCAGAGCCGCGCCGAGGAAGTCAGCGCGCTGGTGCTGGGCCGCGGCGAGATGGGAGCCGCGGCGTCGGCAGCGCTGGCCGGGATGGGCTACGCGGTTGCGGCCTGGTCACTCTCGGCGCGTGCCGGCCCGGTGCCAGGCATCGTGCCACTGACTGGCGACGGGGCCCTGCGAGCGACCCTGGCCGATACGGACATCGTCGTCAACCTGCTGCCCCTGACTGCGGCGACGACCGGCCTGATCGACGCCGGCTTCATCGCCCGCCTGCCGCGAGGCGCCTGCGTGGTCAACCTGGCCCGTGGGCGACATGTCGTCGAACCCGCCTTGCTCGCCGCACTGGACAGCGGCCATCTGCGCCATGCGGTGCTGGATGTGTTCGCCACGGAACCGCTGCCCGACAACCACCCGTTCTGGCAGCACCCGGCGGTCACGGTGCTGCCGCATGCGGCCGCCCAGACAGACCCACGCAGTGCGGCCGCTGTGGTGGCGGCCAACCTCGACGCCATCCGCCAGGGGCGGCCGGTGCGCCACCTGGTCGATCGCGCAAGGGGATACTGACCCCTGACCCGAGCCCTGCAGTTCGCCTCAGGCCCGCAGTGCCAGCCGGCCATGCCGGTGGCCGCTGCCCGTCAGGGGCGCGGCCATCATCAGCACCAGGCGGCGCAGGCTCTGCCAGGGGTCGGCAGGCCAGCCTGGATGCCGCAAGCCCTTGACCAGCCCGTCGCAGACGCTGGCGGCCGACAACAGCCCGGCCAGCGTGGCGGCGTCCAGCTGGGGCAAGGCGCGCTCGAAGAGCCGCTCCCTGGTCCCCCAGACCCGCGCTTCGCGCATCGCGGCCACCATGGGGCGCCCGCGGTCCACGGCTTCGCGCAGCCGGCCGAGGACCCGGATGTCTTCCGCCAGGTGCCAATGCACCAGCACCGCCGCCTCGCCTTCGGCGCACAGGCCGTCGAGCACCCTGAGGGCGCGCCCCACCTGGCCCGTGAGCACAGCCTCGCCCAGCCTGGACAGGTCGTAGCGGGCGACGTCCAGCACCGCGGCCTCGATCTGCTCGAAGCTGAGCTCGCCTTCGGGGTGCAGCAGGGACAGCTTCTGCAGCTCCTGGTGCGCCGCCAGCAGGTTGCCCTCTACACGGTCGGCCAAGTAGGCCAGTGTGGCCTGGCCGGCGGCGCCGGCAGCGACGCGCTGGTGCTGCCGGGCCAGTCGCTGCGCCAGCCAGGCCGGCAAGGCGCGGCGTTCGATGGGGTCGGCGCGCAGCGTGACGCCGGCGCTGTCGAGCGCCGTGAACCAGGCGCTGCGCGACTGCTGGCCATCCAGGCGTGGCAGGTGGACCAGCACCAGCACGTCGTCGCTGCCCATGCGGCAGAGCTGCTGCAAGGCCTCCGACCCTTCCTTGCCGGGTTTTCCGCCGGGAATGCGGATCTCGATCAACTGGCGCTCGGCGAACAGGCTCATTTCCTGCGTGGCGCCCAGCAGCTGACTCCAGTCGAAGTGGGCGCCGACCACGAAGACCCGGCGCTCGCCGAAACCGGCCGCACGCGCGGCGGCACGGATCGCGTCGGCCGCCTCCTGAGCCTGCAGCGGCTCGTCGCCGTGCACGATGTAGAGCCTGGCCAGACCCCGGCCCAGGTGGCGGGCCAGCTGCTCGAGGGGCATCTGCATGCATGCCCCCCGTCAGGGCGCCAGGCGGGACAGCCGCCGCATCACCTGGTCCACGAGGTCGTTCTGCATGTCCAGGTACAGGCTCTCGGCTTCGTAGGCCTTGGCCAGGGCGGCCGCTTCGCTGTAGCTCATGTCGCGCGCGAGCGCCAGTTCGGCGGGGGCCGACAACTCGCGGCCATCTGCCGCCAGCACACGCCAGCGCAAGCGCACCCGCAGCTGCTGCTCGCGCACCTGAGCGGCCGCAGTCGTGGCGACCACGCTGCGCTCGCGGGCATCGACCAGCGCGTGCAGCTGCACCTGCGCCCGCCGAGGGTCTGCTTCGACAAGCACCCGCCGGGAGAGCGCGCGCGACAGCGCTTGTGCCATCGGCGAGCGCGGCGCGAAGCCAACCAGCGCGATGCTGGTGAAGGGCATAGGATCCGCGGCCCGGCGGTGAAAGCCGCAACCGGCCAGGCACAACGGCGTCAGCGCAAGCAGCCGGCGCCGGCCCTTGGTGAAGTGGCCAGCGGCATCCCGGCAGGGCGATGGCCTGGTTTGAACGCCGGCGAGGGCCCGGCCCTGTGGCGCAGCAATGGCCGTCACGCCACCACGTTGACCAGCCGGCCCGGCACGACCACCACCTTGCGGACCGGGCGCCCCTCACGGAAGCGTTCGCACTCCGGGTGGGCGAGCGCGGCCGCTTCGATCAGCTCGCGGGCGGCTCCAGTAGGCACGCGCAGGCTGCCCCGCAGCTTGCCGTTGACCTGCAGCACCAGCTCCATCTCGGCCTGCTCGAGCGCCGTCTCGTCGACCTGAGGCCAGGGGGCGTCGAGCAACTCGCCGTGGAGACGGTCGTAGCCCAGTGCCGTCCACAGCCCGTGCGTGACATGCGGGGCCACCGGGTACAGGCAACGCAGCAGCAGGCCCATGCCTTCACGCAGCACGGCGCTGTCTGCCGCGCTGCCCGAGAGGGCAGCGGCTTCCATGGCGTTGAGCATCTTCATCGCGCCCGACACCACGGTGTTGTATTGCAGGCGATCGTAGTCGTGGCTGACCTGGCGGAGCAACAGGTGCAGCTCCCGCCGCAAGGCAAGCGCCGCATGGCTGGCGCCGTCGATCCCGCTGCCGGCGCCTTGCAGTCCGGGGCGGCAGCGCACCCCGAAAGCCCAGAGCCGGCGCAGGAAGCGGAACACGCCCTCGGCGCCTGAATCGCTCCAGGCGGCGCTCTGGTCGGGCGGGCCGGCGAACATCGTGAACACGCGTGCCGTGTCGGCCCCGAAGCGGGCGATGATGTCGCGCGGCTCGACCACGTTGTTCTTCGACTTGGACATCTTCTCGACGCCGCCCAGCAGCACCGGCAGGCCGTCGCTTCGCGCGCTGGCGGCCACCGGGTGCCCCTTGTCGTCGTAGCGGATGTCGACCTCGCTCGGGTAGAACCAGCGCCGCTTGCCGCCCTCCTCGTCGCGATAGAACGACTCGTTGAGCAGCATGCCCTGGGTGAACAGGCGCTTGAAGGGCTCGCCGAAACCGACCAGGCCGATGTCGCGCATGGCCTTGGTCCAGAAGCGCGCATAGAGCAGGTGCAGCACCGCATGCTCGATGCCGCCGATGTACTGGTCCATGGGCATCCAGTAGTCGTTGCGCGCGTCGACCATCGCCTGGTGGTTGTCGGGGCAGCAATAGCGCATGTAGTACCAGGACGAATCCACGAAGGTGTCCATGGTGTCGGTCTCGCGGCGCGCCGGCGCGCCGCACTGCGGGCAGTCGACGGCCAGGAAGGCCTCGCAGCGGGACAGCGGGCTGCCGGAGCCGTCGGGGATCAGGTCCTCGGGCAGCAGCACCGGCAGGTCCTTCTCGGGCACCGGCACGGCGCCGCATTGCGGGCAGTGGATGATGGGTATGGGTGTGCCCCAGTAGCGCTGACGGCTGATGCTCCAGTCGCGCAGTCGCCAGGTCGTCTTCTTCTCGCCCAGGCCGCGCGCGGCCAGGGCCTCGGCGATGGCGTCGACCGCCGCCTTGTGGGGCAGGCCGCTCCAGTTGCCCGAGTTGACCGTCACGCCGCGCGACTTGTCGGCGTACCAGTCCTGCCAGCGGTGGAAGTCGAACTGCTCGCCGTCGACATGGATGACCTGGTCGATCGGCAGTCCGTACTTGAGCGCAAAGGCGAAGTCACGCTCGTCATGTGCCGGCACGCCCATCACGGCGCCGTCGCCGTAGCCCATCAGCACGTAGTTGCCCACCCAGACCGGTACCGATTCGCCGGTCAGCGGGTGCACCACGCTCAGGCCCGTGGGCATGCCTTCCTTCTCCTTCAGGGCGAGTTCCGCCTCGGTGGTGCCACCGCGCTTGCACTTGTCGACGAAGGCGGCAATCTCGGCGTTGCCGGCCGCGGCATGGGTGGCCAGCGGGTGTTCCGGGGCGACGGCGCAGAACGTCACGCCCATGAGCGTGTCGGCCCTCGTCGTGAACACGTACAGGCGACCCTCCTGGATCTTCGCGCCCTCGGCGTCCTGGATGTCGTGCGTGAAGGCGAAGCGCACCCCCTCGCTCTTGCCTATCCAGTGCTCCTGCATCAGGCGCACCCGTTCCGGCCAGCCCTCGAGGTACTCCGGCGCCGTGCTGTCGGTGACGCCGGCCAGCAGTTCCTCGGCATAGGCGGTGATGGCCAGGTAATAGCCCGGGATCTCCCGCCTCTCGACCAGGGCTCCGCTGCGCCAGCCACGGCCATTCTCGACCTGCTCGTTGGCGAGCACCGTCTGGTCGACCGGGTCCCAGTTGACGACCTGGGTCTTCTTGTAGGCGATGCCCTTGTCGAGCAGCTTCAGGAAGAACCACTGGTTCCAGCGGTAGTACTCGGGGTCGCAGGTGGCGACTTCGCGCGACCAGTCGAAGCCCAGTCCCAGCGGCTGCATCTGCGACTTCATGTCGGCGATGTTGGCGCGCGTCCAGGCGGCCGGGGCCACCTTGTTGTCCATCGCCGCGTTCTCCGCCGGCAAGCCGAAGGCGTCCCAACCCATGGGCATGAGCACGTTGAAGCCGCGCATGCGCAGCTGCCTGGCCATCGTGTCGTTGATGGTGTAGTTGCGCACATGCCCCATGTGCAGCTTGCCGCTGGGGTAGGGCAGCATCGAGCAGGCATAGAACTTCGGTCGCGCGGAGTCCTCGCGCACGCGGTAGGCATCACGAGCCGCCCAGTGGGCCTGCGCGGCGGCTTCGATCTCGCCGGGGAGGTACTTGTCGTTCATCCCCGGATTGTAGGCAGCGCGACTTCGCCGCCCGGCGGCCCGCTACTTGTCTGCGGCCTCGGTCACGAAGCCGATGCGGGTCAATCCGGCTGCCTGGACCACGCCCATGAGCTCTGCCACCTGCCCGTAGGGCACGCGACGGTCGGCGCGCAGATGGACTTCGGTCTGCGGGTTGCGCTGGGCCGCCTCGCGCACGCGCTGCGCCAGCTGCTCCGGCGGCACCGGTTCGTCGGCGAGAAAGGTCCGGCCGTCGGCGTCGATGGCCAGCGCCAGCACGGCGGATGCCTCGGCGGGCCTGGCGCCTTGGGTGCGCGGCAGGTCCAGCGCCAGGCTGGACGTCATCAGCGGCGCGCTGACGATGAAGATCACGAGCAGGACCAGCATCACGTCGATCAAGGGCGTCATGTTGATGTCGCTCATCGGGCGCGGGGCCGCGCGGCTGTCGAGTCGACCGAATGGCATGCTCAGTTCACCGCGCGGGGCTGGCGGTCGAGCGCCATCTCGCGAAGGTCATGGGCGAAGCCTTCGAGGTCGGCCTCGGTGCCGGCGATCCACTTGCCGAACAGGTTGTAGGCCAGCACGGCCGGCACAGCGACCGCGATGCCCGCGGCGGTCATGATCAGCGCCTCGCCGACCGGGCCCGAGACCCTCTCGATCGAAATCGTGCCCGCGGCAGCGATGCCGGCAAGCGCATGGAAGATGCCCCAGACCGTACCGAACAGGCCGACAAAGGGAGCCGTGCTGCCGATCGAGGCCAGCGCCACCTGCCCGGCTTGCAGGTGGGCCAATCCGCGATGCAAGGCATCGCGCAGGCGGCGCGTCAGCTGCGACGCCAGCTCCCCGCTGGTTTCCAGCGTGCCGGACCCGGGGCGCGAGTTCGCGGCGTCGACCAGGGGCAGCAGAAGCCCTTCGCGGTCGACCCCCGCCAGCGTGCGGCGCGCACTGTCGACGTCGATGGCGGCCCAGAAGGCGCCGACGCCTCGCGCGACGTCGGTTGCGGCCCGCCGCAGCACCCAGGCTTTCCACAGGATCAGGACCCAGGCCGTGATCGACATCAGCAGCAGCAGCACGCTGACGCCGCGGCCGACGGCGTCGGCCTGTGCCCAGAAGTGATCCAGCCCGTCCATCGCCAGCCGCCCGGGCGCGCTCAGGCCAGGCCCAGCACGTCGTTCATGCCATACAGGCCGGGGGCACGTCCGACGAGATAGCGGGCGGCCCGCAGCGCGCCGGCGGCGTAGTTGGCGCGGCTGTTGCTTCGGTGAGTGATCTCGATGCGCTCCCCGGTGCCCGCGAACAGCACGGTATGGTCCCCGACGATGTCGCCGCCCCGGATGGTGGAGAAGCCGATGGCCGATGCCGGGCGCTCGCCCGTCACGCCTTCACGGGCGAACACCGCGCAGTCGTCGAGGCGGCGCCCCAGCGCTCGCGCCAGTACCTCCCCCATGGCCAGCGCCGTGCCACTGGGGGCGTCGACCTTGTGCCGGTGGTGGGCTTCGATGACCTCGACGTCGTAACCTTCGGCCAGCGACCCGGCGGCCTGCTCGAGCAGGCGCAGCATCACGTTGACGCCCACACTCATGTTGGGCGCCAGCACGATGGGGAGCTGCCGCGCGGCCTCGGACAGACGGGCCTTCTGCGCGGCATCGAAACCGGTGGTGCCGATCACCATCGCGACCCCGGCGGCCTGACAGGCCTGCAGATGCCGCATCGTGCCCGCCGGGCGGGTGAAGTCGATCAGCACGTCGGCTCCGGCCAGGCCGCGCGGCAGATCGTCGGTGATCGCAACACCCAGGGCGAGCCCTGACGGGCTGCCGGCGTCCTGCCCGAGCGCCGGGCTCCCGGCGATGTCCAGGGCTCCCGTGAGCCGGCAGTCCGCTGCCGCCGCCACGGCATCGACGAGCATCCGACCCATGCGGCCGGAGGTGCCCGCCACCGCAATGCCCAGCGGGCGCGAGGGACCCGCCACCGTCACGAGCCCTCGAGCGGCGGGTAGCTGCGCACCGGACCCATGGGTTCCTCGGCGACCGCTTCCTTGCGTGCCGGCTTGGGCAGCGCCCGCAACTGCTCGTCGCTCAGTGACAGCTCGCGCGGCTCCAGGCGGCTGCGCAAGGGGCTGATCCCGGCGACGAACTCGCGCTCGGTCGGCAGATCGGGCGCCTGCACCGACTTCATGGTGTCGCCCTCGAACCAGACGACCACGCTGCGTTGGCGAATCTCCGTGCCTTGGCGGCGGATCGAGAACGGATAGTCCCAACGGCTGGCGTGGAACGGGTCGGTGACCATGGGCGAGCCGAGCAGGTCGCGCACCTGTGCCCGCGTCATGCCGGGGCGCAGCTGGGCCAGCTGCTCGCTGGTCACGACATTGCCCTGGACGATGTCGATCCGGTAGGGCGTCAGGCGCTCCAGCAGGCCCGCGGACGCGCAGCCGCCCATGACCGTCACGAACGGAACAACCAGGCCCAGGAGGGCCAGGCGACGGGAGTTTGAGCTCATGGAAGCAGTGCAGCCCCTGCGGGGACAGGGCGAGCAGGCGCTGGCTATGATGCGGTCATTCTAGCGGCCTGGGTTGGCCCGGGGGACCGGCGATGACGCATGCGGAGGAGCTCAAGAGCAGCGGCCTGAAAGCCACGCTGCCACGCATCAAGATCCTGGAGATCTTCCAGACCGCCGAGCGTCGCCACATGACGGCCGAGGACGTCTTCAAGGCCTTGCTCGCTGAAGGGGCTGACATCGGGCTGGCCACCGTCTATCGGGTGTTGATGCAGTTCGAGCAGGCGGGGCTGCTTTCGCGCAGCAACTTCGAGTCGGGAAAGGCGGTGTTCGAACTCAATGAAGGCCAGCACCATGACCACCTCGTCTGCCTCAGTTGCGGGCGCGTGGAGGAGTTCTTCGACGCCGAGATCGAACAGCGCCAGCGCGCCATCGCGCAGCAGCGCGGCTTCGAGCTGCACGAGCACTCTCTGGCCTTGTACGCGCGCTGCGTGAAGCAGGACTGCCCCCACCGCAGCAGCCGCTGAAGCCCGCAAGGGGCCCTCGCGGCGCGGCTCAACTGTCGCGCTGGCCCTGTTCCATGGCGCGCTGGTGGCGCTCGATGAACTCCTGGAACGTGTCGATTCCCCGCAGCTGGAGCACGGTGTTGCGTACCGCGGCTTCGACCAGCACCGCGAGGTTTCGTCCGGCGTCGACGGTGATCACCACCTTGCGCACGGGCAGGCCGAGGACTTCCTCGTACAGCGGTTCGTGGGGCAGGCGCTCGAACTCGCGCTCCATCGTCTCCTTGCGGACCAGATGGACGATGAGCTTGAGGCGCATCTTGCGGCGCACGGCGGTCTCGCCGAAGATGGCCTTGATGTCCAGCAGGCCGATGCCACGCACTTCCAGCAGGTTCAGCAGCAATTCGGGGCAGCGCCCTTCCAGCGAGGACTGCGAGACGCGGTAGAGGTCGACGGCGTCGTCGGCCACCAGGCCATGGCCGCGTGATACCAGCTCCAGACCCAGTTCGCTCTTGCCGAGCCCGGACTCGCCGGTCAGCAGGACCCCCAGGCCCAGGATGTCCATGAACACGCCATGCCGCGTCGTGCGCTCGGCGAACAGCTGGCCCAGATAGGACCGCACCACGTCGATCACGTGGCCTGCCGATTCGGCGGTGACGAACAGGGGGATCTCGGCGCGGTCGCACATGGCGACCAGGCGCTCCGGGGAGGCCTGCTGGTCGGCGACGATGATCACGGGGGGTTCGAGCGCGACGATGCGGGAGATGCGTCGCTCCTGGTCCTCGACGCTGCACTCTGCCAGGTAGCGCAGTTCGCGCCGACCGACGATCTGCACCCGGTAGGGGTGGATGTAGTTCAGGTAGCCGATCAGGTCCGCAGAGGACTGGGCGTCGCGAACGGCGGCATCGACGAAGCGGCGCTCAGGGTGAGCATGGCCGGCGACCCATTCCCAGCGAAGGCTGGACCGCTGTGCCTCGAACAGGGCCTCGGCGCTGAAGGAGGTGGGCTTCACCGCTCAACGAGGCCGGTCAGGTCCAGGCCGTTCAGGCGACCGACTTCAGCGGCTCCCAGTCGGAAATCAGCTTGTGCACGACCGCCGGGTCGGGTTCGGCCTTCAGTCGCTCACGAAGGTCGCGGTCGGAGAGCATCTCGGCGATCTCGGAAAGGATCTCGAGGTGCCGCTGCGTGGCCGCCTCGGGAACCAGCAGGAAAATGAGCAGGCTGACCGGCTCGTCGTCCGGCGCATCGAAGGGGATGGGCTGCTGCACACGCAGCACGGCCGCCAGGGGGTTCTTCAGCCCCTTGATTCGCCCATGGGGAATGGCGACCGCATGACCCAGACCCGTGGAGCCGAGCCGTTCTCTCGCGAACAGGTTGTCCGTGACGATGCTGCGCGCGATGGCATGCTGGTTCTCGAACAGCAGCCCGGCATGCTCGAAAGCGCGCTTCTTGCTGGTCGCCTCCACGTTCACCAGCACGTTGGTGCTGGGCAGTATCGCGGCGAGACGGTTCATGCTGGCGAATCCCCCGCAGGCCGCTCGGATACCGCGCCGCCATCGAGTGTTGCAGAGCGGTGAATTATAGGAACCCGCTGGTCCAGGCAAAGCCACCGCAGACCCACAGCTGGAGGGGAAATGTGCGTCTTTGCGGCATTGCAGCAACATCCGCGTCGCCTTGCTCCCACAATGCAAAACGGCCCCGAGGGGCCGTTGAGCAGGGTGGCCGGAACAGGCTCACGGGGCTCCGACGTCCAGCCGCTTGACCGACTGGTGGTGGTGGTCCTGCGTGCGATCCTTGTGCCGCACCACCTGGCGGTCGAGCTTGTCCATCAGCTGGTCGATGGCGGCATACAGGTCTTCGTGGGACTGTTCGACGAAGATGTCGCGCCCCTTGACATGCAGCGTCACCTCTGCCCGCTGCCTGCGGTCCTTCTCCTTCAACTTCTCGACGGTCAACAGCACGTTGACGTCGACGACCTGATCGAAATGGCGCGTGACACGGTCCAACTTGGTAAGCACATACTCCCTAAGCGCTGGCGTGACTTCAAGGTGGTGTCCGCTGATCGTCAGGTTCATCAAGGCCTCCTTCTCGAGGGGTGAGGGGAAGGGCGCAGGGCGGCTGGGTGCCACTCGGCCCGGGCAATGCACGGAACGCCAAGAACTGGCAGCCGGTCCCCCACGGGGGCCGGGCCGGGACCAGTGTGCTCCCGTTCCCAGGCGCTGGCAAGGCGTGCCCGCAAGCCGCGAAGGGACGCCCGCGACATCGTGAAAAGCTGCGCTCCGACTCACTTTCTTGCGGCGTCCGAGACAGCGACCGAGAGGCTGTCGAGAAACGCCACCAGGTCTGTGCGATCCTGATCGCTCAATGCCAGCGGCTGCAGGATCCGTTGCCCGTCGCCATGCAGGCGGTCAGGATCGATGCGGTCATAGTGACGCACCACGTCGTCCAGGGTCGCCAGCTGGCCGTCGTGCATGTACGGCGCCGTCCTCGAGACCTGGCGCAAGGAAGGCACCTTGAACTCTCCGAAGTGACGGTGCTGCAGGTCCAGGTGGCGGGTCTTGACCACGTCCAGGCCGGAACGGTCGTCGTTCCAGGCGGTGGCCAGGTGGTATGAACTCCGGCGCAGCGCAAGGATGCCACCATGGCGTCCGCTGTCGACGACGCCAGGACGGGAAAAGAACGGCAGGCCGATGTCGGCGAACTCGCCATTGCTGAACAGGGCGCCGGCATGGCACAGGTGGCAGCGGCCCGCGCCGACGAACAGGCGCAGCCCGCGTTGCGCCGCCAGTGGGTAGCGTGACGCCGTGGCGCGGTCGCCTCGCAACAGCGCGTCCCGGAACTGGTCGAACGCGGTTCGCGGCGAACGCAGGGAGGCCAAGTAGGCGCCCAGTGCCTTGCCGGTCTGGACCAGGGTCGACACGTCGTCGACCCTGGGCGCCTGACCAAACACCTGGCGCCACTCGCGGACCCGCTGCCTGCTGGCAGCCAGTCGACGCGACAGGGTCGCGACGTCGATGGCCATTTCCCGCGCATCGAGCAAGGGGCGCAACGCCTGGGACCACAGGCTGTCGGCCGCGCCGTCCCATCCCCACCAGCGTTGCAGCCCCGAGTTCCAAAGGGTGGGGGTATGGCGGTCCAGGGGATGTTCGGCGACGGCCCGCGCCCGGCCATCCGTGAAGTCCAGGCTCGGCAGGTGGCAGCTGGCGCAGCTGAGGCGACCACTGGCAGACAGTGCCGGATCGCTGAACAAGGATCTGCCGAGGGCGATTGCCCGCGCGTTGCCGCTCAGCGCATTGCCCGGGTCCCGGCCCGCTTCTCGCGTGGGCCAGGGCCCGTGGCGGGCAATTCGCCGTCTCTCGTCGGCAGAGAAGTCGAGCAGCCCGCCAGCCTGCGCAAACGCCTTCCCTCCCTCGGCCGCCCATGCGGCCGGCCACGCGGCCGACAGCATGACAGCGGCCAGCAGGCAGCGGGCGGCAGGCCGCCGCAGCGGCCAGCCAGCCCCTGGCGACCTGCCGTGCACCGGGCCACGGGCGACCGCCCGACCCGCCAGCGGAGCCGAGCGATCGTTCACTGCACCGTGGACAGGTGAGTCAGCTCGAGCGGGTGCCCGGCGTCGACGATGTCGAAGCGCAGGCGCCACAGACCCGGCATGTGGAACAGCAAGCCCTCGACGCGATAGCGACCGCTGGCGAGTCGATGCACGGAAGGCCGATAGTTCATTCCATGACGGTGCTCGGGCATGTCCGCATCGACCCGCGCGAGCACCATGCCCGGCGCGGACAGCGCACCCTTGCAGAGCTCGACCTCCAGGGTGAAGTGCCGACCGCTGACCAGCCCCGCCGGACGCGGGGTCGCGCGCAGGGTCACCTCCGCGGTGACGATCTCGATCTGCCCTGGCAAGGTGCCGGCCTTGCCGCACGCCCAGCTCGAGGCGGCAAAAGACAGCAGCAGGACGGCAGCCAGCGCCATCGACCGACCGCGCCCGGCGTGACCGCCGCCGGATGCCCTCGCACCCGGACGATCACGATCACCGAATCGCCAGCCTCTTCGCATGGATTCCCCGTGGACGACGGCGCGCCTGGCCCGCTGGCCAAGCCTAACCCGGAAGCCCGGGTGGTGGCAGACTCGGTGCATGCGAAAGTGGAGCCTCGCCTGGATCCTGGTGCTGCCCGCGGTGGTGCCGGTGCTCGCTGCGGCGGCCGCCTGGGTGATGCTGGGTACCGCTCCCGGCGTGACGGTGTGGCACACGCTGAACGAGGCAGACATCGCCCGCGCACTGTCACTGCTGCGCCAGCATGACCCGCGCCGGTCCCTGCCCGGCATCGTCCGCGAACTCGCACTCAGCCCGCATGAGGCCGAGCTGCTGCTGCAGTGGACTGCCGGCCGCTGGCGCAGCAGCCATTGGACACTCGAGCTGGGGCCTCAGTCGGCGCGCCTGCGGGGCAGCATCGCGGTGCAGCTTGGCGGCGGGCAGCGATGGCTGGACGTCGAACTCGAGGCGGTCGAGCGGGCGGGTCTGCCGCAGGTCACGAAGCTCGCGTTCGGCCGGCTGCCCCTGCCGCCCGCGGCTGCGGCCTGGGCCGCCGGCTGGCTGGCCGGATCGGCCGGCCTTGCAGGAGGCGACTCGGCGGCAGACCTGCACCATGTTCGCCTGCAGCCTGGGCAGCTGCGGCTCGGCTACTCCTGGCGACCCCAGGCCGCGGAGCGCCTGCTGGCCCTTGCGCTGGAGACGCACAAGCTCGAGCGGGTGGCCCTCTACGGGGCGGCACTGCGCGCCCTTCCTGCCTGGCAGCGGGGAGGCGACGTTGCGCTGGCCGACCTCATCCCGCCCCTGTTCGAGCTCGCGGCAAGGCGCTCTGCAGCGGGTCAGCCGGCGACCTTGGAGAACCGGGCGGCACTGGTGGCGCTGGGGCTGGCCGCGCATGGCGTGCAGCCGGGACCGCTGGCGCACATGGGCGCGGGGCAGGCAGCGGCCACCGGGGCCACGCGCCGGCTGCTGCTCGGTGGGCGTGGCGACCACGGGCAGCATTTCCTGATCTCCGCAGCCCTTTCGGCCGAGGCCGGCTCCGAGCTCGCGGACGCCATCGGCCTGCTCAAGGAAGTGGCGGACTCGCGACAAGGCAGCGGGTTCAGCTTCGACGACATGGCGGCCAACCGCGCCGGGACCCGACTCGGCGAGATGGCCGTCAGGTCACCGCAGGAGCTGCAGGCTCGTCTGGCGGGCGTGCAGGACGACAGCGACCTTCTGCCTGATGTCAGCGACCTGCCCGGGGCCTTGAGCCACCGGCAGTGGCGGCAACGGTTCGGCGGGCCGGGCGTGGCAGAGTACGAACGCATGCGCGAGCGCATCGAGCGTCGGCTGGATGCCCAGACCCTCTTCCGATGATCGATGATCTGCGTGCACTTCGTGCCCGGCTCACGAGGCGCCTGGCGGCCTGGCCGGTGCGGACCGATGGCCATGAAGGTCGCCGACGGGCGGCCGTGGCCATGGTGGTTCTCGAGGAAGGATCGGGGGCCTGCATCCCCGGACTGGCGAGCCCCGGCCAGTGGAGCAGAGCGCCTGCCCTGCTGCTGACAAGGCGGGCGCTCTCGCTTCGACAGCATGCCGGGCAATGGGCGCTGCCGGGCGGGCGCATCGACGATGGAGAAAGCGCCGAGCAGGCCGCCTTGCGCGAGCTGCGCGAGGAGGTCGGGCTGCATCTGGAGACGACGGAGGTGCTGGGACGGCTCGACGACTACGGAACTCGTTCGGGCTACGTGATCACGCCCGTGGTTCTCTGGGGCGGCGAAGTGCCCGCGCTGCGGGCGAACCCGGTGGAGGTGGGGAGCATGCACCGCATCCCGCTGAGCGAGTTCAGGCGCACCGACGCCCCTTTGCTGGACGCGGTCGAAGGCTGCGAGCACCCTGTTCTGCGCATGCCGGTCGGTGAGAGCTGGATCGCGGCGCCGACTGCGGCCTTTCTCTACCAGTTCCGCGAGGTCTGCCTGGAAGACCGGGACACGCGCGTGTTCCACTACGACCAGCCGCGCTTCGCCTGGCGTTGAGCCCGTCCGGCGCGGGCAGGCTTGCGGGTGCGCGCGAGCTGGCGATCAAGGCCGTGGGCGGGCAGCGACACGGTGGGGCGTGAATAGTGCACTCGGTGCGGCTGCCAAAGTGGGTCGCGGTGGCCGGGGTCGACGCCTAAGCTGCCACCGTCGATCGCCCAGGGGCCGCGGTCTCCGCCAGGCCCCGGACCGTCACGGGTCGCCGTGGCCAGCGGTACCGCGGGCGTCACTCACCAGGAGGCCTCACATGCTCGATGTCCAGCCCGCGACTCCGATGGCCTTGCCAGCTTCCTTCCGGGTCGATGTCGCCGAGCGCCGATGGACCACACACCGCAGCGGCGTGACCGCGTCCCTGCTCGCCGCCATGCTCGACGAGGTCGGGCATGGCGTGATGCTGATCAGCTCCGGGCTGCACCTGTTGCACGCGAACCATGTGGCTCGTCAGGACCTCGACGACGAGGCCCACCCCTTGACGATACGGGGGCAGTCGGTCGGTGCGCGCAGCGTCATCGACGGCCAGGAGCTGCAGCGCGCGGTCGTCTCTGCAGGACGCGGCTTGCGAAGCGTGCTGATGCTCGGCCTGGGCGCCGACAAGGTGAGCCTGGCGGTCGTTCCGCTGGCCACCGACGAGGTCGACCCGCCCGTGCTGCTGTGCCTGGGCTCCCGCAGCGTCGGCGAACCGCTCTCGCTGAGCTGCTTCGCGCGCCATCATGGCTTGTCGCCTGCGGAACGACGCGTGCTGGAAGCCCTGTGCGAGGGCCTGGAACCGCGCGCCATCGCCGTCCAGTTCGGGGTGGGCCTGGCGACCGTACGCACGCAGATCCGAAGCATCCGGCGCAAGACCGAAGCGGCGGACATCACGACGCTGGTCAGGATGGTGGCCCGTCTGCCGCCACTGGTGAGCACGCTGCGCACGACGCGGGCGATGTAAAAAACGCACATTCCCCGGGCGATCGACTTCCCTCCTGTCGATGGAGGGAATTCTTAAGCTCCCCGCAGTGTGGGCCTGTTGCCGCAGGCCCGTCGGAACTCACGCTCGGGGGATCTGCATGCTTGCCGTCGTCGTCGAAGGAGCCGTTCGCGAACTGACCGAGCCACTGCGCTCTGCACGGGCGGCCAACCGAACCTGGAAGCCGGACAGGCTGGCGCCTTTCCCGGCGGCAGGGCTGCTGGGCCTGATGCTGGACGAGGTTGACTACGGCATGGTGCTGACCCAGGGTCTGCAGGTCCTTCATGCCAATCACGCGGCGCGAACCGAGCTGCAGGCTTCGCATCCGCTTCAGCTGCACGGCGACGAGTTGCAGGCCGGCGATGCCGACGACCACACCCTGCTGCAGGACGCCCTGCTGGCAGCAGGTCGAGGCTTGCGCCGCCTGCTGTCGCTGGGCCAGGGGGCACATCGCTGCACGGCCGCTGTCGTGCCCTTGCATGGGCAAGGCTGGCCATCCGGCCACGGCCTGTCGCCGACCCTCGTGATGCTGGGCAAGCGCCAGGTGTGCGAACGCCTCTCGGTCGAGTGGTTTGCCCGCGCCCATGCGCTGACGCCGGCCGAGACGCGCGTGCTCGAAGCGCTGTGCCAGGGGTTCGAGCCCAAGGAGATGGCCGACCGCTTCGCCGTCGGGCTGGCCACGGTGAGGACGCAGATCGGCAGCATCCGGGCCAAGACCGGGGCGGACAGCATCCGCACCCTGGTGCGAAAGGTGGCCATGTTGCCGCCCATGGTGAGCAGCCTTCGCCCGACGCCGACCCGAGCGAGATAGGCCACGGCCTGACTCCCTCGGCGGCCGAAGGCGGCCGCCGCCCGGCGCCGTCCCGAGAAGCTACGATGGCGGCATGCCGCCATCCAAGCCCTTCCACGCCGACCCGATCGACCATCCGGCCCTCAGCGAAGGCCAGAGGGCGCTGTCGCGCCGGGGTGTGCTGCGCCGCTTCGCCCGTGGCAGCGTGCTGATTCAGGAAGGCGACGTTGGCGACACGCTCTACATCATCCTGAGCGGCAGATTGCGCGCCTTCAGTGCCGACACCCTGACCGAGCGCGAGGTCACCTTTGCCGAGTACGGGCCGGGCGACTTCGTCGGCGAACTCGGCCTTGACGGCGGTCCACGATCGGCCAGCGTCATGGCGCTTGTGCCCGCGACCTGCGCGGTCGTGACGCGCCAGACCCTTCTGGCCTTTCTCGCCGAGAGACCCGAGTTCGCGCTCGAACTGCTGGCCCGGGTGATCAAGGTCGCACGCACGACGACGGAGACGGTTCGCCAACTGGCGCTGCACAACGTCTACGGGCGTGTGC
>Ga0209573_1000686_pt1 | contig 64900 bp, 41 predicted proteins | sample TNRBio252014_DNA_FD_185870 | JGI IMG/M metagenome (GOLD analysis project Ga0209573, IMG submission 185870) | Wastewater treatment Type I Accumulibacter community from EBPR Bioreactor in Madison, WI, USA - TNR Reactor_6/25/2014_ DNA (SPAdes)... | ecosystem: Engineered > Bioreactor > EBPR >...
TAGTAAAACACATCCCCCTGGCTCAGTCGCCGCCTTCACCGGCGGCGCGGATTGAAACCGAATGCGCCCGCTAACGAATCGTGCCGTAGAGAGTCGCCGCCTTCACCGGCGGCGCGGATTGAAACTTCCTTCGCGACTGCGTTTGGAATCGGGGGCCTCGCGTCGCCGCCTTCACCGGCGGCGCGGATTGAAACTTGCTGGCGATGAACACAAACCGATCTTTCCCCCGTCGCCGCCTTCACCGGCGGCGCGGATTGAAACGTGCAATGCCCATAACTCAATTGATTGATTGATTGTCGCCGCCTTCACCGGCGGCGCGGATTGAAACATCCGCTACGATCAGCGGCGGCGATGCCTTGAGCGTCGCCGCCTTCACCGGCGGCGCGGATTGAAACTGCGTGCCGGATTTCCACAAGGACATCGTGGAGAAGTCGCCGCCTTCACCGGCGGCGCGGATTGAAACCTCCATCCCGCCAAGCTCAAACACCTTCGCAAACGTCGCCGCCTTCACCGGCGGCGCGGATTGAAACTTGTGGTTAAACATCTCACTCGCGGCCTCGCTGGGTCGCCGCCTTCACCGGCGGCGCGGATTGAAACCACCGAGGAGCTGGCCGTCTTCGATAGGCTGCTGTCGCCGCCTTCACCGGCGGCGCGGATTGAAACATAAAATACGCCGACCTCTCCCCGCCCGGCATCGTCGCCGCCTTCACCGGCGGCGCGGATTGAAACAGAAAAAAGTATTTGCATTGATTCGGGAAGGGCTGTCGCCGCCTTCACCGGCGGCGCGGATTGAAACAGGAACCACCACCGGCAGGCCCGCTGCACATCCGTGTCGCCGCCTTCACCGGCGGCGCGGATTGAAACAATTCTCTCCTTCGTTGTCGTTGTTGTTGTTCGGTCGCCGCCTTCACCGGCGGCGCGGATTGAAACCGTGTCTTCGGCGACCAACGGTTCGACCGCAACCAGTCGCCGCCTTCACCGGCGGCGCGGATTGAAACTTGGTAAAGCCTACAGAGAGCCTGACACGATCTCGTCGCCGCCTTCACCGGCGGCGCGGATTGAAACAGCGCGAGCGGTTGCCGCAGATCAGCCCAGATGAGTCGCCGCCTTCACCGGCGGCGCGGATTGAAACAACCGAACTCGACCTCGAAATTTCGAAACTCAAACGTCGCCGCCTTCACCGGCGGCGCGGATTGAAACCCGGTGACGCTCCCATCCGCTGGGCTATGGTGAGTCGCCGCCTTCACCGGCGGCGCGGATTGAAACTCGATCAGCGCATCAATGCGAGGATGCAGCTCGAGTCGCCGCCTTCACCGGCGGCGCGGATTGAAACGTTCCGTTGTAGTAAAACACATCCCCCTGGCTCAGTCGCCGCCTTCACCGGCGGCGCGGATTGAAACCGAATGCGCCCGCTAACGAATCGTGCCGTAGAGAGTCGCCGCCTTCACCGGCGGCGCGGATTGAAACTTTGCGCAACATAGAATGAAAAAATGAATGATTGAGTCGCCGCCTTCACCGGCGGCGCGGATTGAAACCGCGTTGGAGTAAAAGTAGGTGCCCGCGCGATAGGTCGCCGCCTTCACCGGCGGCGCGGATTGAAACTTTGCACGGCTCCAGTGTCTTCAGCAGTGCCAACGTCGCCGCCTTCACCGGCGGCGCGGATTGAAACCCTTTGCTTCTTTTTCGAGCAACGGCCTGTTGCTGTCGCCGCCTTCACCGGCGGCGCGGATTGAAACACGCGGTCTCCCCCCTCGGCTGGTGTTGCAGGATGTCGCCGCCTTCACCGGCGGCGCGGATTGAAACACTGCGACACATGCTGCGCGGATGATGTCAATCAGTCGCCGCCTTCACCGGCGGCGCGGATTGAAACCGTCAAGGCTCCGGTCGGCACAAGGCCCTGCAACGGTCGCCGCCTTCACCGGCGGCGCGGATTGAAACCCCTCACGCCCCCGATCCACGGTGATGTCTTTGGGGTCGCCGCCTTCACCGGCGGCGCGGATTGAAACAAGGATCGATTGACGCTAGAATGATTACTATCGAAGTCGCCGCCTTCACCGGCGGCGCGGATTGAAACACCTTCATGAGATCCCGAACATCATCTCCGCTCGCGTCGCCGCCTTCACCGGCGGCGCGGATTGAAACCGGGGGCTGTGGCGGAGTCTGCGGCGGGGGCGGCGGTCGCCGCCTTCACCGGCGGCGCGGATTGAAACCCTCTGGAGGAGCGGAAGGAGGCGGGAAGGCAGATCGTCGCCGCCTTCACCGGCGGCGCGGATTGAAACTCCGAATCGGCTGAAGGAGCTGATTCATTATGCGGTCGCCGCCTTCACCGGCGGCGCGGATTGAAACATTCGATCGTGGCCACTCACGCCGCCACCTCCTTGTCGCCGCCTTCACCGGCGGCGCGGATTGAAACTGCGGAACAGCGGGAGGTGGCGGCGATGTATCGTGTCGCCGCCTTCACCGGCGGCGCGGATTGAAACGTTTGTGACGGGGATGGATATCGCGGCGCTGTGGGTCGCCGCCTTCACCGGCGGCGCGGATTGAAACTTTATTGAACTGTTCGTTGAAATCGTCAGCCTCGAGTCGCCGCCTTCACCGGCGGCGCGGATTGAAACTGCCTCTGTGCCGACGGAGCATTTGCGGCCGGTTGTCGCCGCCTTCACCGGCGGCGCGGATTGAAACTTCAAGGGCGAGGCCCCTGCGGCGGTCACGCAAAAGTCGCCGCCTTCACCGGCGGCGCGGATTGAAACGCTCTGGCGGGAGACGATGGATCTGACGGCGCTCGTCGCCGCCTTCACCGGCGGCGCGGATTGAAACGGCGGGATATTTATAGGGTGGCGCGTCGGGTGGCGTCGCCGCCTTCACCGGCGGCGCGGATTGAAACATTATGCGGATTTTTTGGGGGTGATGGATAGCGGGTCGCCGCCTTCACCGGCGGCGCGGATTGAAACCCTCGGTGTGCTGGGATCAAAGCACAACCTGGGGGTCGCCGCCTTCACCGGCGGCGCGGATTGAAACAGCGTGCTCGCTGCGTGCAGATAAGCCTGCGCCCGTCGCCGCCTTCACCGGCGGCGCGGATTGAAACTGGAGAGCAAGGCTCTCCGGACGAAGCTGCCGGTGGTCGCCGCCTTCACCGGCGGCGCGGATTGAAACCTGCAAGACGTGCTGTGGACGGTCGAGGCCGTCCGTCGCCGCCTTCACCGGCGGCGCGGATTGAAACCCCTTAAAATAAGGCAAAGCCGCCTCCGCCATCCGTCGCCGCCTTCACCGGCGGCGCGGATTGAAACCAGCGGTTCTGCCATCAGGCGATCTTTCTGGGGGGTCGCCGCCTTCACCGGCGGCGCGGATTGAAACCACCTGTGCCGCCCGTTCCACCTGTGCCGCCAGGGTCGCCGCCTTCACCGGCGGCGCGGATTGAAACTCTTCCTCCGCGATGCGGCTGACACGATACCAGCGTCGCCGCCTTCACCGGCGGCGCGGATTGAAACAGGTATTCACCTTGCTTCTGGAACTTCAGCTCGGGTCGCCGCCTTCACCGGCGGCGCGGATTGAAACACATACCACCCCCCAGACGTGTGGCCCGGCAGTTGTCGCCGCCTTCACCGGCGGCGCGGATTGAAACTTTGTCAGTCAGGCCAGCCAGCCCCGCAGAGAGGTCGCCGCCTTCACCGGCGGCGCGGATTGAAACTTTAGATCATCTTCAACGACTCGGATTTTTCGGGTCGCCGCCTTCACCGGCGGCGCGGATTGAAACCGCTGTTTCGGCAGGCCAGAATCCCCAGTGCTGCGTCGCCGCCTTCACCGGCGGCGCGGATTGAAACTTTCAGCGGAACAGTGAGAAGGCGAATGATCTGACGTCGCCGCCTTCACCGGCGGCGCGGATTGAAACTGCTGCCACTCCCCCGCTTTGCCGCATGGCTGCCGTCGCCGCCTTCACCGGCGGCGCGGATTGAAACCGCCAATGGATCGCCGAGCAGGAAACCCGCGCCCGTCGCCGCCTTCACCGGCGGCGCGGATTGAAACCAACTGCACCCCCACTCCGTCTTCCACGCCCCGCGTCGCCGCCTTCACCGGCGGCGCGGATTGAAACTTACTCATCGTCGCATTTCCTTTCGTTGTTGTTGGTCGCCGCCTTCACCGGCGGCGCGGATTGAAACATTGAGGCTGTGGTGGCTTTCTGGCCAGCTCTCGTCGCCGCCTTCACCGGCGGCGCGGATTGAAACTCGCTGCACGGTAAGAGTGCCGGTGGGGATCCGGAGTCGCCGCCTTCACCGGCGGCGCGGATTGAAACCGTCGTGGGTGATTTGCACATACTTAGCCCTCGTGTCGCCGCCTTCACCGGCGGCGCGGATTGAAACAGCGTTGCTCCGCCCGTTCCATCCGCCAGCAGCAGTCGCCGCCTTCACCGGCGGCGCGGATTGAAACATGATGATCTTCGATTGGTTTTTTCTTCGTTTAACGTCGCCGCCTTCACCGGCGGCGCGGATTGAAACCTTGGCTACGAGAAGGAAGAGCGAGAGGCGCGGAAGTCGCCGCCTTCACCGGCGGCGCGGATTGAAACTGCCTTCTGGAAATGTGACTCGTGCCCGCTGGGCAGTCGCCGCCTTCACCGGCGGCGCGGATTGAAACTCTCGGACCTCCGTCATTCATGACCTTCGCCGAACGTCGCCGCCTTCACCGGCGGCGCGGATTGAAACATTCGCTGAGATGTGTGGCGATGAAGGAGGTGGGGTCGCCGCCTTCACCGGCGGCGCGGATTGAAACTGTGACGCCTCCCGGGCATGTCGCCACGTATCGCGTCGCCGCCTTCACCGGCGGCGCGGATTGAAACTTCGGAATGGGTAACGGCCATCGACGTGACGGTTGTCGCCGCCTTCACCGGCGGCGCGGATTGAAACAGCTCACAATCAGGCCATAGCTCAATCAGCTCCAGTCGCCGCCTTCACCGGCGGCGCGGATTGAAACAGCAGGTGCACATGATCACCGCCACCCAATTCATGTCGCCGCCTTCACCGGCGGCGCGGATTGAAACTCACACACGGGGGAATGCTTGCTTCCAGTCATGTGTCGCCGCCTTCACCGGCGGCGCGGATTGAAACCTTTTCTGACCAGCGGCTTGCCTTTCGCCTTCGCGTCGCCGCCTTCACCGGCGGCGCGGATTGAAACTCACGCCAGAGACTGATCTGCGCAAACTTTTCTGGTCGCCGCCTTCACCGGCGGCGCGGATTGAAACAACTGGCAACTACACGATGTGGTTTGCTAATGGCAGTCGCCGCCTTCACCGGCGGCGCGGATTGAAACATTGGCCCCTGCCCCGGCGAGCCAGTTCATGGCCGTCGCCGCCTTCACCGGCGGCGCGGATTGAAACAACGGGCAACTACACGATGTGGTTTGCTAATGGCAAGTCGCCGCCTTCACCGGCGGCGCGGATTGAAACATGAGCATGATCCAGCAAGACTTTGCCGACGCTGGTCGCCGCCTTCACCGGCGGCGCGGATTGAAACCAACTCTCCGGAAAAGAAGCGTTAACAGCGGTGGTCGCCGCCTTCACCGGCGGCGCGGATTGAAACATGCGGTCTTGCACAACATGGGCGTATTGGTATTGTCGCCGCCTTCACCGGCGGCGCGGATTGAAACTCTCGTCGCCCCGTCCTGGTATGAGCAGCAAGCGGTCGCCGCCTTCACCGGCGGCGCGGATTGAAACTTGGTTTCATGGGCGTGGTTTGGGTTGGGGAAATGTCGCCGCCTTCACCGGCGGCGCGGATTGAAACCGCGACGGGGCCGAATCGGCTGCTGATGGCCAAGGGTCGCCGCCTTCACCGGCGGCGCGGATTGAAACCGCACCTGCTCATAAAAATACAGAAGCGCATTAAAGTCGCCGCCTTCACCGGCGGCGCGGATTGAAACACCGCCGTTTACACCTTTGTTCGTAACGGCTTCGTCGCCGCCTTCACCGGCGGCGCGGATTGAAACTTGTGCGGATTCACCGCCGCAAAGGCCGTCCGCGGTCGCCGCCTTCACCGGCGGCGCGGATTGAAACCGCCAGCGGATCGCGGGGATTGTGCCGGGGGGGCGTCGCCGCCTTCACCGGCGGCGCGGATTGAAACTTTGGCCAGTGCCCACGGCAGCTCCGCCGTAGCCGTCGCCGCCTTCACCGGCGGCGCGGATTGAAACCATTCCAGATCCCGCGCAGTGCCTACAGCCCTCAGTCGCCGCCTTCACCGGCGGCGCGGATTGAAACACTGTTCACTGTTCACTTTTTACTTCGCACTCAGCGTCGCCGCCTTCACCGGCGGCGCGGATTGAAACCGTCCGAGATCGCCCGCAGCTTCTCTATAATCTGGTCGCCGCCTTCACCGGCGGCGCGGATTGAAACTTCAGCATGTCCACGGGGTCCTGCACCGCCAAAAGTCGCCGCCTTCACCGGCGGCGCGGATTGAAACAGGAAGATCAGCAGCTGGTGGCGGGCTGGGAGACGTCGCCGCCTTCACCGGCGGCGCGGATTGAAACCCTCGCCTGCCGCTGGCCACGCTGGAGGCGATGAGTCGCCGCCTTCACCGGCGGCGCGGATTGAAACTTCCGGCGCTGCGGGCCATCGCTGCCCGGTGTCGTCGCCGCCTTCACCGGCGGCGCGGATTGAAACTGCATCACTTCTCACTCCATCACTCCATCACTCCACTCCATCACTTCCCACTTCCCGTCCCCGCCTTCACCGGCGACGCGGATTGACACTCATCACTAAGCACAAAGAAAAAAGTGGTCGCGTACCCGCTTGAGGGTATGGCACGTGTTTGCGCAAAAGAGCGGTGGTGTGTCGTCTTTGTAACAATGGGGCAGTGCGGGCTGTCGGATGCCGACCGTTCTGATCGATAACATGATGCGCCGGGGGGACAGGTCGGAGGGCTGATCTTTGGCACCGCTGCGTCATTTGGGACCAGATGAGACAACACTGGATGAAAAGGCCTTCAGACGCGCCAAACCTGGCAAATAGGATCAATCGATTGACTTAAAATCAAAATTGCGAACAGAACTTGGAGAACTCAGAAATCAATTCCAGCAGCTCCCTTACAATGAAGTTACTTGGAAATAAGATATTTGATTGTCTGATTTCAGATAATCAGTACAATGCGCCCTATCGAACTGGAAATCGTGGTCCCTGGGAGATGTTAAATTTGACAGTTTTATGGAAGAACTCACAGACTTTGCGCCCGGCGTTCACCATCATCGATCTCCAGACCAGAGCGCGCAGAATGCTGGTCCTGCTTGGCCGAGTCACCCTGGTGCCCCGTTGACTGCGATCCATCCCGCCGGCGACTCGACGCGAATTACGGTGTTGCAAAGATTGAGCGAGGCGAACCCAACAAGCGGTTGGACGTCTGACGGAATTTGGCTTGAACGACTGGCGAATGGGGAACGCGAAGTGTTCTGGGATCTCTGGGCGATGCATCAACCAGCAGTCTTCGGTCTGTGCCTGGAGAAATTCGGTGGTCGTCATGCTGAGGCAGAGGATGCGTGCAGTCGCGTCATGCAAAAGGCCCACCAGGTCCTGCCGGAGATGGCGGCCGACATCCGAAATGTGGGCGGATGGCTCGCACGGATGACCGTCAATCTTTGCATTGATGTCCAGCGGACGGATAGGCGTCGTTTTCAGGGACTGTGTGCGGTGGAACTGGAGGCGCTAAGTGATGAGATGATGGCCCTACTTAGCGACTGCGAGAGCTGCCCGGACCGCGTTTTTTTGAGGAGCGAGATGGCTGATGCGCTGGCAAGTGCAGTGGCTGCGTTGCCCATCCGGTTGAGAGAGTCAGCCCGGCTCTACTTTTTCGAGGATCGCTCGTATGCGGAGATCGAGGAAAGGCTGAAGACATCGAGCGCCAACATTCGCAAACGCATTCAAGAGGCACGCACGCTGTTGCGAGACGCGCTGCGGGAGTACGCGCCGCCGTGCGTGAACCCAACCCCTGTGACAGGAAAGGCACGTATGATCAATTTGGCAGAGCCGTCTCACCTTCAGCGGGCGATTTAATAGTCGCCGCGATTCTTTTTTCATAAATCGTTTCACAGAATGGCATCGGTTGGCGTCATTCCTCAGGAAGGCATTGTCGGCGTTCTTTCCACAATCAGCAGGTCAGTGAAGCTATGAGTAGGGTGTTCTTTGGTAACTCGATTTTAAGCAGCATCAGCGTGAACGTGAACTTTGCTTTGCAGGGCACCGTCCTAGACGCGCGTCCCACGCCGACGGCGAATACGCAAGGGGGGAACGTGTATAGCGTGAGCCTCAGCATGGCAGCATTCGACATTGGGCCGAATCTGGACAAGGGTAAATTTGGCAACAGCGGCGAGAACAAGGTGCAGGTCATCGTCGATGACGGCGGGGCCAATCTCTATGGTGTGACGATTACCGATGCGTCGCTGAAGGGCCAGGACCTGTTTTTTTACGTGTTCGACAACACTCTCGTCGGACAAAACAACTTTGGCACGGCGCAAGGCATCAAGATTGCCCAACTCAACACGAGCGCGACCGCACTCCAGTAGGCTGACTTATGACGACTGCTTTCTTTTTCAACTGCGTGGCAGACACCATTAGCGTCAATCTGAACTTGGGGCTGAGTCCGGAGATCATCAATGGGCGCGGTGAAGCTGCGGAAAACCAGCCTATGGTTCTGCCGATGATCCCGTTTCCGATCATCGCGACGGGTGCCGAGCAAGGCAAGATGAGCCTTCTGGATAAAAACCTCATCATCATCTCTTTTGAGACGCTACAGACCAGCGCCGATACTTACGAGATCCAGCTCGACAAGGAGTTGGATGGTAAGAGCCTCTATTTCTATGTGTTTGAAAATACCCTAGTGGGCCAGGATGCACGGGGAATGGGGGACGGCATCTCCATCAGCATACACAAGGTATCCCAGCGTAGAGTCCTGCAAACAGGCATTGCCGACGATGGCGGGCCTGCCTGACACCAGCGCCAATGAATCCATAAACTGCTCAGCGCTCTTATCTCACCATGGCATCAACCAGTCAGCTCGAGGTTTACAACTGCACGCCGCAGCTCGTGTCCGTTCAGATCAACACCATTCAGCGTGGCTTTAAGGTGGAAGGGGACACGGATGCGTCGGAAGGATACTACCCCGCGTCCAACAACACCTTCTCAACGCCGACCAATGTGCAGCGCGTCCTCACCAATGCTGACGACGGTGAGTGGACAAGGATCAATACGGTGACGATCGCGTTTGAGAACCTTCCAACCTGCACCTACACCCGCGTCGAAGATCCACCCTCGGCCGCCTATCCAGGAGACCTGCGGCTTTGGATTTTTGAGCAGTTCATCGCGCTCTCCCAGGGCAACCTCTTCTTCAACTTCGTGAAGCCCGACCCGCCGCCATAGTGCGCCGCACCCCACTCTCCCTAACAGCGAGAAAACAACAAACAGACAACTACTAACCCAATCGACAAACTATCATGGCTAACAATGTTTACTTCGGCAATTCGATGCTCGATAAAGTGAGTGTCAACGTGAACAACGGACTTCAAGGCATCGTCCTCGGAGCCCGCTCAACGACCAAGGATGGTCAGCAAAATGTCACGGCGATCAACTGTTCCGCCGCGCAGTTCCCCTCTGGCCCCAATCCCGACAAAGGCAAGTTTGGCATGGGCGGTGGAACAAACCTCGTGACCATCCAATATGATGGCCTGGAGTCGAGTTCTTTCAACTACGAGGTCACCATCTCCGGCCTCTCCGGGCGCGATCTGTATTTTTATGTGTTTGAAAACACACTGGTAGGTCAGGACGACACCGGACGCAGCACCGGCATCACCATCAAGGCTCTTCAGTAAATAATCGGCAATACTTCCTTTGCGGGTCGGCCCCCTTTCGGGGGACGGCCCGCACCGCACCACCCATCTCTGCCGCCACCCATCATGCCCAACGTCTATTTCCTGAACGCCCAGGATGCGGTCATTTCGGTGCAGTTGAATAGTGGCCAGGCACAGAAGTTGATTGGATTTGCCGATCCCGATCCGAAGCAGTCGCCATATTGCTCGTTCTCCTTGGCCGCATCCGTTGACAAGAATGTCTTCGGCACTGGTGGTGACAATCTGGTGATCATCGAGTCACTTGCCACCTCTAAAAGCCAGGGCTGGAAGATCACGACATCGGCCAATCCCCTGAACAAGATCCTGCCCGATAAAGATATCCAGATTCTGATCTTCCAGAATCAACTGATCGCCCGCCAGGGCTCCGTCACGGACGGCTTCAAAGTCACCCCGGCCCCTTGAGAGAGGGCACCTCAGAATCCCAATTCCATTGCCCCACTCTCATTGATATGAGCACGCTTTCTTTCAAACTGCTGATCACACAGAATTCCACCGCGCTCTATGGTTCGACTGAGTCGGTGCCTGACAGCTCAAATCGCAGTCAGCTCTACTACTTTGCGTTTCTGGATCAGGGGGCAGCGGCGCCAGACCAGCTTAGCCTGGACGACTTTTTTAACTCCGACGCAGTCTCGACGGGTACCTTCGTGTTTGTAGAGGGGCAGCAACCGGCTCCACAGCCGTTGTTCGATGCGCTGAGCCAGCAACTGACCATCGTGCAAAGAGTGTATCCGCGCTTAGCCTGGTGCCAAGCGGGTGGCTCATTACTGAGGATCGATTACACGAATCAAGCTGTGTCTGGAACCGGTGTCCTTCCATTTGGTCGATGGGCGGTGGTGGTGGGGCTGGGCTCGCAGGTCGCGCAAGGAGACGGGGACCAGCTCGTCATCAACAGCGCGGGCGGTGACAATCCTAGCCTGCAGGTACAGACGATGTCTGGCGGCTCCACCCAGCAGCAAGGCTCCGAGCCCGCCCAGATCGTAGTGCCGCTGAGCGGGGCTGGCACTGGGGGACTGCTGTTTGACTGGCAGTGGCAGCACCTACAGCTCCAGTCGCTTTTCGGTGGGGAGCTGCGGTTGTTTTTCGGTGGAGGGGATGACCTGACTGGTGCCAAGGCAACGGCCGTTCGTTACCCGCTGCTTTCGCCTCCAACGCGATACAGGCGGCCCATCCTGGACCTTGATTTCAAGGTGTCAGCCCATCCAATGGCACCTCTGGACGGCAGCCGGACGAGGCTGGCCTTTGCCCCGACTGAGGGGGAATCCCAGTTCAACAACGTGACCGGAATTTTCATGCGCACCCCCACGGGGGCGTGCGTGACGCTGGTCCCGGTGGCCGATGGCACGCTGGCATCCGGGGCGGGCTTTGGGTTTGCGGTGACAGCCGTAGCGGGCCGGAAGGATCTCTACCTCACGCCGGTGGGGACGTTTCAGGTCACGCTGGCGGCGGATCAAACTGGTGTGCAGGTGATGGGGGGCACCTCGGGGTCCGAATTCGTGCTCGCTGAACCGGGCGACCTACTGGTCTTTGAAAACAATCGTCCCGCCTGGTCGCCCGATTTCGATCCGGCGACGACGAAGCTAGGCAGCCTCAACCCGGCCCTGACGACCTCGTGGGTGCAGGTGGTGAAGGCATCGCCACAGGCACCTGCGGATGACAAGTTCGTGACAACCAGCTACTGCGCGCAAGCGTCAGGAGCGACGTACTTTGCGCGCCATCCTGGGCAGGCATCGCAGGAATATCCGGTGGCGGTGGGCATCAGCCTGTCACAGCTCACGAATCTGCCGCCAGGGCAGGTCAATCCCTTCTTTCCCTTGCTTCCGCACGGTGGTGTGTTCGCGACTGATCCCGTCAACACCGATGCCAATTACAATCCAAGCCTCCCAGCCAGCATCGTGGGCGCGCTGGAGACGCAGGTGACGGAGCCAGCGCGCCGCGCCACACTTGAACCGACATTCAATCAGAAGTATGGCCCGATCTTTTTTGATGCGGCGAACAACACCGCTTTCCAGGGCGGATCCGCACGGACGCCGATGGGTTTCATCGCGGAACTCAACGCTTCGGGGGGGGCGGCTCCCGCTGGCACTTGGAAGACTCTACAGCTTGCGCAGAGTCCGCAGAATCCTGAGCAGTATCTTGAGCTGACAGCCAATGCCGATGGCGTGGTGAATCCGAAGTTCTCCAATACCGTTCTGCGCGATAATTTGTTCATGGTGGTCACGGACCGCGATGTCTTGTGGCCGCAGGGCTCCACGGGGAACGAGGTGCAGTTGGGGGACTTCACCTTCCAGGTGAATATCGGCCCCTTCGATGCGGCGACGGATCCTGATCAGCCACGAGCGATGGCCGTCTTCAAGATGGTGTCGGGCGTGTCCTTCGTGGAGATGGTCTCAGCACCGGATCGATGGACCACCTTCTTTGGCGGCGGGGATGATCCATCCAAGGTTCAGGCACAGATTAATGACTATCTCAAACCGGTAGTCGGCACCACGATCGACCCGCTTTACGCCGCGTTTGGCAGCCTGGTGAACGATCCGAACTGGACGGGTGTATTGTTTTTCAACTGCCCCCTCGACTATGCAAAACTGCCATCGGACATCCAGATCTTGCTCGGCGGTATTGACGGCACACTGCGCGCCCATCACTTCGGCGTCACCATCAACCGTATCCAGGACGATGTGACCGGGGCCTTGGAGATTCAGAGCAGTTCGCTGTTCGCGGTAATCGACTACCAGAAGGCATTCGCCAAGCCGGTGAATTACCCAGCCTTTCAGGTGCTCATGTTCAAGGTGGAGTATGAAAACTCGAAGCTTGTCGTGTTTAACTCGCGCATCGCCTTCAGCATCAATACCTTGTTTGGCAATCTGGCGACTCTCACCATCGCCCCGGTCGCTCCCTCGAACGATCCAGAGGACGGCGATCACAAGGACACTGGCACCATCGTGATCGACGGTGCCTACACTTTGCACGAGGACGGTACGGGCTCGCTGGTGTTCGACACCCACGCCGACCGACTCTTCACCTTCCCGGCGGATCAGGGAGTGGCGCGCGTTCTCACTGCGCAGTCCGTCAGTAATGCTGCCCTGGTGCCAGTCACGAGCGTGACTAATAGTGACAATTCAGTGACCGCCACCGCCGCGTTCCGTCTTGATGGGAAGCTCGTCTTTGCGTCGAATGTGGCTGGCGATTTGTTCTCCTTCGGTACCGCTCTCCCGGCACCCAGCACGACTCCCGTCATGCCTGAGGATGGACTTGTCCTCTTAGGCTACGCCTTTTCAATGGTGACCCATATTCCGCCGACTGAAGGCCCGGCGAAACTGGATGCGATCACAACCGATCTCACGGGCCTCAAAGTGGACCAGGGCATGAGCAAGGCGCGGGACGGCTCCTTCAAGAGCACCTTCCCCAGCCTAATCGACTCGCTGATGAACGTTCCGGCCGGGCTGGGCACCACCCAACAGGGTGCCTGGCAAGTGGTATTGGGTGGAGATGGCACGAAGAACAATGCCGCGCCCACCTACATGCTGGGATTCAAGATTCCGATGGGCAGCCTGGGCGGGCTGGTCTCGTCCACGGGTATCGTGGCCGACTTTTACGCCGGCTGGGTCCCAGGTGGTGCAACCGGCCAAGCGGACAAGGTGGGCTGCGTGCTGGTGCTGCCGGCCTCCGTCTCGGGGCCGGATGGCTTCAATGTGCAGGGCATCATCCCGGCCACCTTCGATGGCGTGTATTTGGACCAGGTCACGATGGAGCCATCCAAGTCTGGGGGTGAGGAGGTCACGGCGTATGTGCTTCGCTTCCAGCACTACTCGGGCAAACTCGTTGGCATTCCGCTGACGTACGATTTTACCGGTATCGGACCGGTGACCGCAGACAGTGGCCCCAAAGATCTCGGCGTATTTGGCTCCCCCAGTGATCCATCGGGTGAAAACTCCATGTGGTTTGTGGGCAACAGCGCTGACCGGAAAGCCTGGAACAAGGGCCCCAAGCTGGACATCGTACTTTTCGATGAACTGCCCACGGTGTTCATCGGACGCACATTTGCCATTGAGACGGATCCGACCAACCCCAATGTCATCGATGATGCGATCGACGAGCTAAACTCCTTCGCCGAAAAAACTGTGGCGGAGATGGTGCAAGCCCTCTACGCCAGCAGCGGCCTCTACAACTCATCGGCGGGGATGACCTTTGCGCTCAAGTTTGAGGTGAAGCCCCTGTCCTTTGCGGCGCTCTTCCACGACAACGACTTCTACGGGGCCAAAATCACCCTGAAACTGGAGAAGGAAAAGAAGAAGAAGGACGACAAACCGTCCAGCGGGGGTGGAGGCGACGATCTGCCAGCCATCGAAGGCGGCGGCAATGCCCCACCCGCCATCGAAGGCGGCGGCGGCCAGCCGCAGATCAAGGCGCGCGCCGCCTTCGCCAAGGCCTCCAGGGCACGCACGCTGGTCGGCGATCCACCAGCGGCGGGATGGAATCCCTACGAGGTGCTGAACGTGGACAAGGATGCGACCCAATCGGAGATCGAGAGAGCCAAGCGTACCGCCTACCGGAAGTATCACCCCGACAAGAACGACGATCCCGAGGCCAAAGAAAAGTTCCTCGAAGTCACGAGAGCCTACGAAATCATCGGCAATCCCGAGAAACGCGCAAAGTATGACGCCGATCCCGAGGCCGCCGACGAGGCCGAGGAGAAGAAGATGATCGAGGACAAGAAAAAGAAGGGCCTGGGCAAATTCGCGGGCTTCGAGTTCTCCATCATCTATCGCAAAATCAGCGACCACCTGGGCGTGTGGTCCGCTACGATCTATGTCGATATGGGCAAGATCGAAGTCGGTGCAGGCTCGCTAACGCTGCCGGACTTCAGCGTATCCATTTGGACCAACGGTGACTGGCGCTTCTCCGTGGGCTGGCCGCTCAGCGGGCATCCCATCGGCGTGGAGTTCATGCTGGGACCGGTCCCCGTCACCGGGAAGCTGGGATTCTATCTGGCCAAGCTAAGCAGTGAGGATGCGCCGGGTGAATTCCAAATGGAACCGGCAGACGCTTACCCGCCGAACTTCAAACTCATCTGGTCGTTCGGACTGGGAATCTCCGCTGGCGTAGGCAAGAAGTGGGAGAGCGGCCCGCTCAAGGCCAGTGCCAGCCTTTCACTCGTGCTGACGGCGGAAGGCTTCCTGGCTTCGTTCAGTGGATCGATCACCGATGACGGTGTGGACTACTATTGGTGGGCGATCAGCCTGGGCCTCGTGGGCCAGGTGAAGGGGGAGGTCGATTTCAAGATCATCTCCGCCGAGTTGTCCATCTCCCTTTCGCTGACGGTGGCGCTGGCACTGGAGTCTTATCACAGCACAGTTCTGGAACTCACGTTCAAAGCGAACGTGAAGGCATCCATCAAGATCGTCTTTGTCACCATTCACTTCTCCTTCAGTACCTCACTCACACTGGCAAGGACCACTTTTGGTTCTGGACCGGATGCGAGCATGAGCGGCCCCAGTCCCAAGGCGGTGCAAAACAAGTTCCCCACTTCGCTGCCACCGGCCACCGACCCGGTGCCACTGGCAGTTCCCGTTATGCGCAGCCGCTCGATGGTCGCGCGCGCCGCAGCGATGATGGCGGCCCCGGTTCTGGAAAGCATGATGGTCGAGGCACCCTCAGCCTGGGCAGACGTTGCGCCAACGACCACCTCGGGAGCGCCCTCTCCGGTCAGCGTGCAATTGCGCTTCGTACTGCAATCCACTGCCATTACTACCGATAACACCAATTGGGTGCCTCAAGGCGTCGCCTCGCTAGTCATCGAAAACGACGGCCTGCAATCGCCATTCGGTCTGCTGGCCACTGGCATCGGTGACTGGCTGGTCACTCAGTTCGGCGACTATCCTGGTTCCGTCGATTACATGGGCAGCGACACGTTTGCCAAGCAGTTGAACAACATCGCCGCAGCTCTGGCCGACGGGCAGTTCGACCCCCTAATCGACACCTGTCTGGCAGAGCAGTTCCGTTTTAGCATCTCAGGCTACGATCCATCACCCACTGGCGATGCGCCGTCCGTGGCCATCTTCCCCATGCACCCATGTCTGGCACTGGACTACAAGGGAACCACGATTCCCCTGGGCCAGCCGTTGCTGCAAGCGGGATACCTTGCCTTGGTGCAGGCCTATTTTGAGCCAGGCAGTAAGATGGGAGAGGAAGGACCAGGGGCTCAGTCCATGGCCGGTCTGGTATTCTATGACTACATCGCTATGCTGGCAAAGCAGTTGGTGACTGATCTCCAGCAGTATCCAGGAGACTCACTGGCTGATCGGTTGCCGGCAGTGCTGGCCAATGTCGGCGGCTTTGTCTCGCGATTCCTGCTGGGTGGTGCGAGGCTCCCTGATCCGCAGAATCCGCAAAATCTTGTGGGGCTGTATCAACTGACGCATCAGCAGTTCCCTCTTGATCCAGCAGTGCTCACGGCCGGACTCTCGCTCAACGGAACGCCACCGGCGTACCTCACAGCTCCCGTGAGCGCGACCGCCGTACTGCAAGACCGCCAGGTGCTCAAGACAGCACCCACGGCGCGCACCTGGACGGTCGCACCGACCCAGCCGTTGGCCCCGCTGCCAGTGCGTTACCCAATGAATGCGAGCGTGCAGTGGACCGACTCGACGAAGGTCAGCCAGAACATCTACATGTTCGCTGACAGCGTGCGGCTGGGTGTCGAGCAGTGGCAGGAGGCAAACCCTGGTACCGATGGCCCGTGGTTGAATCTCCAGCAGGTGAGCGGCTCCACCCCGGACACCACCACCACCCAGCCCTACACCGCAGCTGGGGCCCTGGTGCTGCCGTTGTCCATCAAGACCATCCCAAAGCCCGGTGGAGCGCCGGGCGACGTACTGCCAGACATCTTCTCCCTAATCGGCACGGATGAGGCGCATCGGGCCTGCCTCCAGGCATTGCTGGATGATCCGGCCGTGGACATCACCTCGCTCGATCTCGCCATCAGTGGCGGCCAGGGCCAATATACCTCCGTAGCCGTGCCGGATGTGCTGGTGCGCACAAATCTCTCCACCTCTGCAGCGCCGACCGACGGTGGCGGGCTGCGGTCCACGGTGGCACAGGCCGCCGTGCTCGCCGGGACAACCGTGGCCGGAGACTACTGCGCAAACTACGCCTGGCCCCAGCAGGGCGGCGATGAGTTCGGCAAGTTCCTCCGCCTAGTCTGGGAGTGCAGCATCGTCCACACGGGCGGCTTCTACCTCCAGTTGGCGGGACTCACCGCCGATCAACTCAGCTCCGGCACGCTGTCGTTGCGTCTGATCGTGCGCACCGGAGCCGCCGCCCAGGTGATCGAGGCCCAGCCGTATCTCAATGCCATGATCGGGGCGCCCCCCACGCCCGGTTCGGCGGTAATGGGCAGCCTGATGGCCGACTCGGCCAGTGCCACCCCAGTGGTGAAGTATTCAGCAGCGTATCCAGGGGGAAATGCCGGTTGGACCATCCAGTGGGACACGCCCCCGGTGCAGCGTGACGCGGGCACAGACACAGCTTCAGACTTCCTAGCCGGTCTTTACCAGATGGTCAGCTATCGCGTCATCGCAGTGGACAAAACACCAGTGGCCAGCCCGTGGAGCCGTCCGGTCACAGGGCTCACCCTGGACGGAAGCAAGGCCTGGACCTACCAGGCATCCTTCCCCACCAGCCCGCTGATCGGCTCTGGTGCCGACCGCTACGCCGCGACAGGCAAGGAAGTCCAGGTGGAGATCTCCGTGGAGGACCTCTTCGGCAACTCCATGCCGGGAGACATTGCTTCGCTCCCGGTTGTTTACAATGACGACCTCATGGGTCTGGCCAACTGGCCGGGCACGCAGTCCAGCTATCAGATTCAGCCCTCCGCCCAGGCGGGCAAGGCTGCGTTTTCGGTCAATCTCAGCTACGGCTCCATCCCCTTCTCACTGGGTGATTTCGCCGATGTGGCCGCGCTGGCTGTCTTGATCACCGCCGAAGCCGACCCGGTTTCCGCCCTCATCTTCCCCCTTTTCCCGGCGGACGTGCAGGCCACACTCAAGGACTCCACTTCCACGCCGTCCGCCGTGCAAATCGCCTTGATCACCGGGCTGAACTCCATCGTGCAATCGTCCACCTGCGTGTATAACGCCGCAGCATTCGCTGCCGTCGTCCTCAGGCAACAGACCAAGGACCTGCTCGCCCTGTCCCCTACGGGCATCCAGCTCACCTTCCTCAACCGCCTCCTCCTGGAAGACGCCTATCCCACAGCCATCCTGCCCGAAATCGCCGACACCAACAACCTCACCCGCCTGCAACAGGCACTCAGCGATTACCAGACCCTCAACAACCAGCTCCAGGACACGCGTGTGTCCGCTGAGATCACAACTGGCGCGATCCTTGCCCCCGCAGGCACATTGACGGGTGGCGTCCTCCCCGCCTTGCAAAGCTACGCCAGCCAGGTGGTCGCCTGGCTAACGTGGCTGGCCAATGACAAGCCTGCCGGGCCAGTCCCGCTCGTGCCACAGCCCATCGTCATCAGCTTCCAGGTCGATCAGACCTACCCCATGCAGTGGGATGGCGACCTGCGTGAACTCCAAGTGGCCCTGCTGCTTCAGCGCAGCGGCGTGCTGCCCGCGATCTCCGCTCTGGCCCCGCAGGTGCAGAGCGTAACATCGCCCGTAAAACCCGTGCAGAGCCAATCCACCTCCAGTGATCCGAGTGGGTTGTCCGCGTTCGCGCTGGGCTTTGAGCTTGCCTACAACGGCTTCGACGGTCAGCCGGATGGCGTGGTCAAGGTCGCGTCCGGGGTGAACTCCGATCTCAGCAGCAGCAGCTTTGGCATGCAGTCCCTCTGGCTCGCGCGCTGGGGCAAGACCTCCGGCATGTCAGTGCAGATCATCAAAGCGGATCAGGAGAAGCCCGTCTTCTACGCGCCGCCTCCTTTGAGCACCCAGCTCATCACCCGCGAGGTCAGCGGCCTGACAGACTACACGCAGACCCCGCCAGCGTCCGTGCCACCGCAGATCTTCTCCGGCATCGACATGGATCGTACGGCGGCGAGCTTCCTTTCCGCCGTGGAGAACATCTTCACGCCTCAGATGGCCCCCCGGGTCGCCGCCCAGCCGAGCCAGCCTTCCCCGCCGCCCGTCACCTACGATGCCTATGTGGGTGCCAAGTCCAGCCTAGCCAGCAGCATCGCTAGCCAGCTCGCCAGTATCTACGTCGTGCCCGCCGATGCCGGAGATCCCGCATCCGCCCGCGAGACGATGCGCCAGGCACTGCTGCAAACGCTGGAGAACGATTACGGCATCGCGGCACTGGTGCAGATGGCCGTGCAGATCGGGCTGCATGGCACCATCGAGCCCGGCGCGACCACGCCGCCCAATCTTTACGGAACCTTCAGCGTCAATAGTGCGAACTCTGATGCGCCGCAAGGCGGTACCGCCAGTAGCCCCTACACGCTCAGTCCCGCCACGCTGCCAATCAAGGACGGCAAGGGATGGCTCAACTTCCTCTTCTCCGTGCAGGATCAGGCCAGCCAGAATGCCATGACGTTGGACCTAGACTACCAGATGGGCTTCATCGAACACCACATCGACGATGCCCAGACCAAGTGCGGCTACACCCCTTCCGAGTGGCTGACCTTTGTCCTCCAGCAAAATCAAAAAGGAATGCCGCAAGGCCAGGACAACACGCTCACCGCTCCGGCTGGACCCGTGCGCATTCCCATCCCACTACGTTCGTACCCACCGCTGCCCAAGCTGATGCTCGCCAGTGCCACACAGGACACCGATCCAAACAAGGTGGGCGGCAGCGTCGCGGACTTCCTCACTTGGTCCTACCAACTAAACACGACAGCCCCCGTGGCCCGGCAGGACACGCTAAACCTCGTGGTCACCTTCAACGAGCCGCCCGCAGCGCAGACACCCGCGACCTTGCGTGCGTCCGCAGCGAATGGTGCCGACGGTCCCACGGGCGATCTCTTCGATGCGCTCGCTCGGTTCAGCTACGCCTACCCGGCACTAGAGCCCGCCATCGACTCGCTAGCCACTGACTCACCCGATGCCACAGCCCCCCAGGCACTCGCAGCCCTAGCAGGCATGGCTAAGGCCGTGGCCGCCGTGTGGCCGGATTGGACACCGCCGACCCCACCCACCAGCGCCCCCGCCAGCAACGGCCCCACGGAAGTCTGGTCCTATGCGTTCAACGTGCAGACGGATGGAAATCTCAATTGCACTTCCATGCGCAATGGCGACGCTGGCACCCCGCCACCCTGGCCTTTGATTCTTGGTTACAACACCCCCACCTCGACAGATGGCACCGGGACATACACGCTCACCGATCCGGAAACCGTCCCGAGCCTCTGGCAGATCGTGTGGCAGAATCTCTACGTGCTCGACTACCAGAGCGCCCGCGCCAGTGCCTTCACGGAACGCAATAGCAACCTGGGCAACGAGGTGGGCGAGACCACCAACCCAGCCTTCATCTACCGCACCGAAACGGTCTCGATGCCCGCACCATCGGTGCCGCTGATCAAGGCACTCAACCCGGTAAGTCTGGGGGCCAGCACGAGCCTCAAATTCGCCGTCACCGCAATGATCGCCGCCTTGCACAGCAAACCGGGAACTGGACTGGAATCTGGGGCGGAGGAAAATGAACTCAAGGTCGAAGGGGCCATCTTTTACTCCTTCGAACTGCTGGCCAACGAGGGCAGCTCAGTGCGCAGCTATCTGCCGCTGTTCCTGATGCAGAACGATATCGCCATCGGCGGTGATGAAGCCGCTGCCCAGCAAATCGCATCCAACATCTCCACCTGGTTTGCCCGAACTAGCCCCAGCACCCAGCAAAGCGCTGCGTCCTTCAGGCTCACGATCTACGCAACGAAAATCACAACCGGAGACGAACACCTTCCGCTCGTGCAGTTCCAGAGCCTGTTAATAGCGGCTCCCAACGACACGCCGGGCTGGTGGCAGTCGTGATCCGGTTGATTGCGATTGAGGATCGGTGAAGAGAACGCAGCAAGAACACAAAATTCAGGCAATGATGGATTGGCCTTCAGGCCAAAACACGGGGCTCAACCGTCACGACCAATCCACCCCAGAATGAACACACCAACAGTGCCTACCGCCAACAATCAGGGCGGGAAAGTCGGTGTGACTCAATCGCGAATCCAAAAACCAATCGCCTAGGCGCCGCCGAATGTCACTTCGGTTGCTGCGCCAGGTAGCACTCGTGCACTTGATGGGGTGGAGTCCGAAAGAGAACGGCGACACTGAAGGTGGCGACGGTTCCGAACAGAATGCGCCAGGGGAACTCGATGACCGGCATCCCCACTGGGCGCGGTAATCCGTGGCCACCGAAGAGCCCGGCCACGTCCGTGTCTAACCCGCTAAAGTATCCGACAAAGACGAATCCGACCAGCATTGCAATGCCGTTTCCGAAGTCGTTGCCCCGCGTTTTCGTGAAGAGTCCCACCATAAACACCCCCAAGAGCGATCCATAGGTGTAGCCAAAAATGCCCAGAATGATGGGGATGATTCGCAACGAAGGGTTGTGCGCCTTTACCCAGGCCGTGCCCAGCGCCACGGCGATGAGGAAAAAAGCAAACATCACCGTCCCCAACCGCAACACACGGACCTTCCCCTTCTCTGTCTCGGGCTCGCCAAACCAGCGGAAGTGAAAATCGCGCACGTAACTTGTGGCGAGCGAATTCAGCGCGGTACTCAGAGAGCCCATCGCCGTTGCCAAGACCCCCGCGATCACCAGCCCACGCAGACCTGCGGGCATCACATTCAGGATAAAAAACGGGAAGACCTGACTGCTATCGATCGTGCCTTTGAGGTTCTTCGGCAGATCTGGGTCCACATTCTTTTGGAAGTACACATAGAGCAAGATGCCAATGCTCAGCACCATGAAGTTCACCGGGATATCTGCCACGCCAGAGAGGATTGTAGCCTTCGCACTCTGCGTCTTGTTCTTCGCGGTCAACATGCGCTGGACCATGTCTTGGTCAGTGCCATGCGTCGCTAGCGTGACAAAGGTCGAACCCAGAAATGCCGCCCAGACAGTGTACTCCGTCTCCAGCACTCCTTTGACCCAGCCAAACCAGCCCGGATGCGCAGCGTCGGGTTTCCCCCAGTCAACGACCCATGGCTCATCCACCGCAGCCGCCAAACCAGCCCACCCCCCGCCCTGCCCCAGCAGATACCAGAGCGCAAACCCCAGGGCCGAAAACAGGATGCAGACCTGAATCACATCCGTCCAGATCACTGCGCGGATACCGCCGAGCGCGGTGTAGATCGAAGTGAGCACCGTGATCGCAACTAGTGCTGCCGCATAGAGCCAAAACTCCTGCATCGGACTCACGGTTGGATTGACGAAGAGCCGCCAGGCCAGGACCAGCAAGACCGTTGGCACCCAAAGTCGCGTGCCACTGGCCAGAACGCGCGTCACCAAAAACAAAGCAGAAGACCAGCGCCGAGTGCGCGGGCCGAATCGTGTCTCGAGGAACTCGTACACACTGACCACCCCATGCCGATAATAAGCAGGGATGAAGACCAGACTCACGATCACCCGCGCCAGCAAGTAGCCCGCCATGAGCTGGATGTAGGTGTAGTTGCGCAGCGCATACCCCTCCCCTGGGGCACCAAAGAAAGTTCCGGCACTGATCTCCGCCGCCAGGATCGACGCCAGAACCGCCCACCACGCGATCTCGCGATTCCCCAGCGTAAAGCCCTCCATGCTGCCACTCTTGCTGCGCTGGGATAGGCCGATGCCCATGATCAGGGCAAAGTAGCAAAGGATGACGATCAGATCGATAGTGAGATTCATTTCAATTACAGAGACTGGGGTGGTGAACGATTGCGGAGAGTGTCCATGGTGGACGGCTTTTCGCCAAGCAGAAATCACCTACAGCCCCCATCTTCATCGGCAAGGCGCTGAAACCACGCGTTTCCTGCCACAATCCAGACCGCTGCGGCGTTCCTATTGACGATGAAAGTTCAATCCACCCTCCTCAGCATCGTCGGCACCCTGGCCCTTGCCGCCTGTGGCGATTCGACCCATGAAACTTCAGGTCAATCATCGCCGCATGACAAGCCGCAGGTCTTTGTGGCCAATTATCCTTTGAAGTGGTTTGCAGAGACGCTGGCAGGCCCGTCCGCCGATGTCATCTTCCCAGCACCACCCGATGAAGATCCCGCCTTTTGGACTCCTTCAGATGACGTGGTCTCTGACTTCCAACAGGCAGACCTCATCCTCATGAACGGGGCCACCTATTCGAAGTGGGCAGACAAGGTCACGCTGCCCGCCTCCAAGATTGTCGATACCTCAGCAGGCTTCGCGGCCAACCTCATCGTCACCCAAGGCGAGACCACCCACAGCCATGGACCCGGCGGAGCGCACTCCCATTCGGGAACGGCGTTCACGACCTGGATCGATCTTCAGCAGGGCATTCAGCAGGCAGCGACCGTCCGTGATGCCCTCCAAAAACTCATTCCCAGCCAGAAGGACCAGATCAATGATCGCTTCACCAAGATCAAAGCCACGCTGGAGACGCTTGACCAACGCCTCCTGGCAGTCGGAAAACGCATCAACAATGCCCCAATCGTGGCCTCCCACCCCATCTATCAATATCTGGCACGGCGCTATGGCATCAACCTCAAGCCAATGCTGTGGGAGCCAGAGGTGGTTCCAGATGATGCTGCAATGGCAGACCTTCAGACACTCATCGCCACCCACCCAGCCAAGTGGATGATCTGGGAGGGAGAGCCCGCCGCTGAAAGCGTGGCCAAACTGAAGGCGATCAGCATCGAGTCCGTGGTCTTCGATCCATGCGGCAATACACCCGAAAGCGGGGACTTGATCAGCGTGCTCACCACCGATGTAGAGAACCTCGAAAAGGCATTCCCATAGCGCGTAGGGATTCCTAAGCCCATGTTTTCACTTTCAGCCCTGACCAAATAAGAAAATATCACTTTTTCTATTGACGCCTTTTGGAGGCGTGTTATTATCCGCACACTTCAATCCAAATCCGCCCTTCAATGAGAACACAATCACTAGCAACCGAGACACCCAGGACGCACTCCACGCGCCGGATGGGACTTCGGTGCCCCGAGTGTGGGACCCTGGATAGCCAAGCCTTTCATTTGGAGGGATATAGCCCCGACCAAGGAGGTTCCGAGTAGAGAACATTATTTCGCGTTACACACGCAAGTTTTGCAGCCCTGCTCGCTCCTAGTAGCCAGCAGGGCTTTTTGTTTTCAACGATAACGGTGCATTTCAACACGAATCACCCCCACAATCCCAGAAAAAACCCCAGAGCCAGTCTTCATCTAGAATTGCAACGACACGACCTCACCACCCCATCCCCCCAGTCTCACCCATCTGCCCAGCGGCACCGCCCGCCCCACCTGATCGCCCGAGCGCGGGACTCAGCCCAGAGTCGTGAGACGACAAGTCCCGAAAGGGCACCTGAAACCCTCAATTGGCATCTCGAAAATGTGCCCAACTTGAAGGTCACAGAGAGACCGTGTCTATGCGTAGGATTTCTTAAGCCTTTAAGGCCATATTTGGTGCATCCGCGCCCCGTTTTTCCCATATCCAAAAAGCTTCCCCGGGAGGTGTGCTACAAACACCGAAACATCCGCCGTGAAATACCTGCGGGTGCGATTCCACCACGGTGGAATGGCAGCGGTGTTCGTTCTATTTATGCGTGACGCTATCGTGCCCACCAAGGCACCGCGTCACCCATGAATGGCCGCAGCAGAGGACAGCTAACGACGCCCCCTGCTGCGGCCATTCCGAACCTATTTAGAACACACGGCGGTGGCAGACAAGCAATGCGGCGGACTCCAAACCCGCGTCAATGTTGGAGCATTACCAACCCGCCGTGCCATGCGGCGGTAGATCGCTAAAGAGGCGACCTGGATTGTAACCCCAGTGCCCCAAGGGCCAGCACGGAGCATTACCGTGACGCCGCACCATTTTCACCTTTCAAAGGCAGGGAGAGCCAGCGCTCCAGCTTGTCTCATACGCAAGCTATGCCGGTGCAACTCCGGCCCCTGCAACCAATTCCGAGCGCTGGATGGCTCAGACAGATGAGCGGCGGGTTGAAGATCCGCAGAGGTTGGCGCGCTCCCAACTCCAGCGACCAGTTTAGCGGTATTGATGTAGCAGTAGCATTTCTGTCTTCCAAACAGATCGCGCCGGGGCAGAACCGGCATACCGCACCAATCACACTCACACTCCTCCGTGGCCGACATAGAAAGGCACCTGTCTTGTAAACAGGCCCATGTGGGCGCGAATCCCACCGGAGGACCCATTTCAGAGTCCCTTCATAGTGTAACAGAAGCATTCTTCGTTGTGAACGAAGCGGTGCCGGGGCAGAACCGGCTGAGGGAACCAATTTCAACGCATCGTGTACAAGACAAAGAGTCGAGTCAGCCGCCTGCAAAGCCGCTTTACCCAGTTCAAGTCTGGGGTGCACGTCCATTTCAAGATACCCATACGCCCCTTTAGCTCAATCCGTACAGAGCGCTGCGCTTCGAACGCAGAGGTTGCAGGTTAAAATCCTGCCAGGGGTACCATTGTCATCGCGCATGAGAGAGCCAGCGAACTCGCCTGTTTTGGAGACAGGAGGCGCCCGGGGCAGCACCGGGGTGCGCGACCAAATTCATCGGCCTCGTCCTCCTTATCGTTCGTCGTCCTCGCAAGCGCTGGACCAACCGATTAACCTTGGTTGCTGGCAAGCAGCGCAACCATCTCGTGTTGCACTGCTTAATGAAACTCCGACGAATCGCCGGAACCCCATGGAAAGCCGACGAGCCGTCGGCACTCCCCATTTCCCAAGTAGCCTCATAGCTCAATGAGAAGAGCATCCGGCTTTGAACCGGAAGGTTGGTGGTGCGACTCCACCTGAGGCTGCCACTATGATTTTGCCCATGTAGTCCAACAGCAGAGACAACCGCCTCAGAAGCGGTCGAGTGCGGGTGCGAATCCTGCCGTGGGCACCAACTTCATATCCCCGTAGCTCAGCAGAAAGAGCGGCTGATTACGAATCCGCAGGTCGCAGGTGCAATCCCTGCCGGAGATACCTTTTTTGCTCCTGTAGCTTAATCGTAGAGAGCACCGCGCTTCTAACGCGGTCGGTGAAGGTTAGAGTCCTTCCAGGAGTGCCAGTCATCACACATCACAACCACGGAACGTCAACCGGACAAGCGTACCGGTGCTAGTTGCTAACTAGACAGTGCCAGTTTCACGGGCTGGCATGAGGAGCATGACCTCGGCGTTCCGCCATTTTTCTTCCCAAGACCCTGTCGTCTAATCGGCCAAGACCTCCGACTTTCTATCGGATAACTGCGGGTTCGAATCCCGCCAGGGTTGCCACTGTCCAAGAATCGCAATGCACTACGCCTCCGCTGCGCCTGTCTCCCCTCAAGCGCGGCGGCTGGAGGACCAGCCGCCCTACCCTAGCGCTGTCCTGCGGCATAACGTGCGGCGGGTTGGCTGCTCAGCGGCCGCTTCCGGCTATGATTCACCATTTCAGGCCCTACCGATCCGATGAATGGGTCGGTAGGCCTATCCCTTTTGGGGCAGCGAGACTGGAGCTACTTCGCAATCCGCAAAACACGACTCTCCGGTCAATTTTCTCCCCAAATCCCCTTCCCAAAAATCAGTTCAACATGCGGCAGTGATGCCGGGGTTACTTCGGGACCTGAAACGCCCCATCTGCGGGCATCAGGAGGCTCATCACGAGCCGGTTCCCCTGGCAAACTTCCTCCGCATTCAATCCATCCAAACACCATGAAGTTCAACTTCCTGAAAAAGCGCCCACGCGGTGACACGGTCAACCTCGCGGGTGGTGAGGCGTTCCTCGAAACGCCAAAATTGGAACTGGCCTCGCTGATGCTAACATCCATGCTGAGCAACCAGTTCTACCGAAGCGCAGATGCCACCGCACTGCGCCTCCGCCAGCTCATTGCCGAACAGGCCGACAAACGGTTCGTCGCGAAAGTGGCTCTGTTTGCCCGCAAGGAAGCCGGCATGCGCAGCGCTACTCACTTAACAGCGTCAGAGCTTGCCAGCAGCGTCAAAGGTGAAAGCTGGACGGCGGGGTTCTATGACCGCGTCGTCCATCGCCCCGATGACGTGATGGAGATCCTCTCCTGCTACCGGGGAACACACGGGAAGGTCATTCCAAACTCCCTCAAAAAGGGGCTTGGCCGTGCGCTCGCCCGTTTTGATGAGTATCAGTTGGCCAAATACCGAAAAACGAGCGCAGAACTATCCCTGGTCGATGCGGTGAACCTCCTTCACCCACCGGCTACGGCGGCTCTGGGAAAGCTCGTCAACGGAACGTTGGCTCCGGCAGAAACTTGGGAGACCAAGCTCACCCAGGCTGGCGCAAAAGCGGCCAGTGAAAACGCGTTCTCCGCCAGTAAGCGAGAGATCTGGGCGGATTTGATCCGCAATCGCAGGATCGGCTACCTCGCCCTGGTGCGCAATCTGCGCAATATCCTGCAAGCCTTCTCCGCGTCCGCAACTAGCCCATTCCAGGTGCTGGACAGACTCGGGATCGTGACAGCATCCGCAGATGACGAAATGATTACTGACGCCCTGGCGATGCTGAGGGATGAAAAGCTCATTCGCAAATCTCTGATCCTACCATTCCGCTTCCAAACGGCAGTGGATTCGGTTCGATCCAGTAACCTTCCCCGCGCCGGAGACGTGCTCGCCGCACTGAGCGACGCAGTGGATATTTCGCTCGCGAACGTGCCTTCTTTCCCTGGGCGCACACTCATTGCGCTGGATGACTCCGGCTCAATGATCGGCCGCCCTCTGAAAGCGGGCGCGCTTTTCGCCGCAGCTTTGGTGAAGGCCAACGATGCCGACCTGATCATGTTCAGTGAGGCCGCGAGATACGTGACGCTGAACAAGCGTGACAGCACACTGACGATGGCCTCTAGCCTTGAGCTTATGGCTCGGGCGGGTGGCACGGACTTTCACTCCATCTTCCAAACCGCAAACCGGGCCTATGATCGCATCATCATCCTTTCAGACATGCAGGGGTGGCTCGGCCATATGGCACCCGTCGCCACCTTCAATGAATGGAAGGCAGCGAACCGATGCAATCCGAAGGTGTTCAGCTTCGACCTCCAGGGTTACGGCACGCTTCAGTTCCCAGAGCGGAACATCTTTTGTCTCGCCGGATTTTCCGACAGGACAATGGACACGCTCGCCCAACTTGATCGCGATCCCGGGGCCCTGCTCCGGGAAATCGAGCAAATCGAGCTTTAAGAGACCCCCACAATCCCTTTGCCCCGTCCCATTTTGGGGCGGGCAAAGGGCCAAGCGCCGCACTGTGCCAGCCTTGCCACTTGGCAAACCGGCAGTTCTGGCTATGCTTCACGTCCAGAACGAACACCGCTCCCCACTTCCAATGGGAAACCGTGCTCTCCCCTTTTCTCACCAAGAGGACCAATTATGAAAGACGTTCTGAACAAAACGAGCGTGCTGGTACTGAACCGGCACTGGCAAGCCATCGACGTAAAGACCCCCATTGATGCCTTCAGCATGATGGCCGCAGGCAACGCAACAGCGCTAGATATCTGCGGACAGGAAGATCTCCGCCCGGTCCGCTGGGAGGACTGGCTAAAGCTGCCCGTGCGGGTTGAGGACAACTGCATCGGCACCGTGAACGGTCCTGTGCGTGTCCCGACGATCTTGGTGCTCGCCCGCTTTGACCGTGTGCCACGCCGCCGACCCAAGTTCTGCGCCAAGGCCATCTGGGAAAGAGACGGCGGAGTCTGCCAATACACCGGCCGCAAGTTGCGCCCGAACGAAGGGAACATCGATCACATCGTGCCAGTGTCTCGCGGTGGAGCCAGCAGTTGGGAAAACTGCGTGCTCGCAGACAAAAAGATCAACAGCAAAAAAGGCAACAAATTGCCAGAAGAGGCCGGCCTAAAGCTGCTGCGCAATCCCTTCACTCCGCGAGAACTTCCCGTCACTCAACTGATCCGCAATTCCCACGCGGTCCGGGATTGGGATATGTTCCTGACGCACACCAGCGATAGCTGATCCGACGTCTGTCGCCTGCAAGTAGCGGTAGCGTTGCGGCACCCATTCTAAGCAGGATGGGTGCCCTGCGCAGTGGCAGGAGCACGTCCTTCGTGCCCCGCGATGCAACGCCGGGATCAGTCTGTGTTCCGGGAATTGTTTTCGTCCTCTTCAGCGAGTTCTTCCAGAGTCTTCTCGCGCGTTGGAGGCGCAGCATCTGTCGGGGGCTCATCGCCTGCGGCAGGGTCTGGGTTTGACTCGGTGCTCTTCGTCCGACTTGGGCCGAGATCGATCTCATCGTCCTCGTCATCGCTGGAGTCAGAGAACCATGGATTGTAGTCCTCCTTATCCCATTCATCGGGGCTTTCCGCTTCCAGCTCCTTCGCGTCTTTGTCGAGATCAGCGTAATATTCTGGGAAGGCCTCGCGATCCTTCTTCTCCATGAAGTAAGAGAGGATGATACAAATCTCGTAGAGGAAGTAGAGCGGGCCGGCAAGCAGCATCAGGGTCAGAATGTCCTGAGTCGGCGTGATGATGGCGGAAAAGATGGTAATGCCGATGAGCGCATAAGCTCTCGTGCCCTTCATCTTGGTGTAGGATAAGATGTCCAACTTCACCAAAACCATGATCACCACTGGCAATTCAAACGAGATCCCAAACAGCAAGATAAACCGCGTCGAAAAGGTGATGTAATCCCCCAGCATCCAAGTGTTTTGGAATCCGTGCCAGAAGTTCCAGTCTGCAAAGAACGATAGCGCCCGCGGCAGTACCGCAAAGTAGGCAAAACACACCCCACCCAGGAAAAGTCCAAACCCGATAATGAGCGCCGGCCACAAAACCCTCTTTTCATTGCTGCGCAGCCCGGGCAGAATGAATTGCAGCACAAACAACAGGACCAAGGGAAAGCAAATGATCACCCCAGCGACCAGAGAAACGTTCACACTGGCCATGAATCCTTCCTGAGGTTCACGGGTCGTCGGCATATCATATTTAAAAACGGGACGCGCCGGATCGACTAGCGATGGATCGGCGGCGAGCTGCTCAGCGACCGACAATTTTGTTGCCTCCATGCCCCATTCGTACGGCTTGAGGACAATATCAGTCAGGGTCTGGTTGAACGCGAAGGTCCCCAGCATCGCGACCAATAGAGTCACCGCGATCCGCACCAGCATGGTGCGGAGATCTTCGAGGTGCTCCAGAAACGGCTTTTCTTCATCGGACTTCGTCAGGTCGATGGCGATTTTTTCACGCGCTTTGAAGAGTTTGGAGAGGATGGCTTTCCACATGGTCGTAGTTACAAAGAGTGCTTCAGATCCATCCCTTGGCCGCCATCCGCGCGTAGAGTGCCAGTGTCAGAGCGTTGGTGATCTCATTGTCAGCGATCATCCGACGTAACTCCTCTGCACTAACAAGCCGCACGGCGCTGATGTACTCGCTTCCATCCGATTCCGGACGGCTGACGACGCACACGGGTTGCGCTCTGAAAAGGTAAACGTGCTCGTCGGTAAAACCTTGCGAAGGGAAAAACCAACCGAGCGAATCAAGGGTGCCGCAATCCGTGTCCAGCACGCAACCGGTCTCCTCGCGCAGCTCCCGAAGGGCGGTTTCTGCGATTGTTTGGCAACTGAGATGTCCAGCGGGCTCATCGATCTGGCCCGCAGGGAATTCCCAAAGGATCTGCTGCACGGGGAGTCGCTCTTGGGAGATCAGCACAAAACGCCCATCCTCCAACACCGGAGCAACGGCCACCGCACACTTGCGATGCGCAACGGTCCAAGTGACCGGCTTCTCCTGCCGATGGGGCGTCTGGTAGTCGGCGCGCTCAATCTGGATGTAGGGGTCCGCATACACCTGTGTGGAGGATAGCTTTCGCCAGCCGTCCGCATCGCGCACCTCAAAGAGATCAAAGTCAGGCCACACCATGAATCAGACCTTCGCGCTGCTGAGTTCAGCCCTCCAGCGATTGAGCTGGGCAGCGATGTTCTTGGGAGACGGGGCTCCCGTGGCCTTGCGTGCGGCCAAGGCGGTCTCGACGTGCAGGCACTCAAAGACATCCGACTCAAAGGCCGTGGAGAATTGCTGATACTCCGCCAGCGTCAGATCCGCAAACCCGCGTTTTTCGGACAGGGAGAACGCGACCAACTTTCCGATCACCTCATGGGCCTGACGGAATGGCACTGCGTGATTGACCAAATAATCCGCCAGATCGGTGGCCAGCAGCATGGGATCAGCGGTTGCGGCGGCGGTCCGCTCCTTCCGGACCTCCATGCCGGCCACCATCTCCGCAAACACTTCCAGCGCAGCATCCAGTGTATCGATGGAATCAAAGAGAGGCTCCTTGTCTTCCTGCATGTCACGATTGTAGGTCATTGGCAGGCCTTTGAGGATCGTCAGCAAGGTCACGAGATTTCCGATCAGCCTTCCGGTCTTGCCCCGCGTGAGCTCCGCCACATCTGGATTCTTCTTCTGCGGCATCAGGCTGGAGCCCGTGGTGTGGGCATCGCTCAGGGTCACAAAACCAAATTCGCTGCTGCACCAGAGGATGACATCCTCGCTCAATCGGGAGAGATGAACCCCACAGAGTGAGATTGAAAACAGCACCTCCGCCACAAAATCGCGATCACTAACCGCATCCATGCTGTTCTGTGTCACGCCCGAAAAACCAAGGTCTGCAGCGACTTTTTCCCGATCCAGGATGATCGTGGACCCCGCCAAGGCACCGGAACCGAGCGGCATGACGTCGATCCGTTTGCGTGCGTCCATGAGGCGCGCGGCATCGCGATCCAGCATCTCTACGTATGCCAGCAAATGATGGGCAAAAAGCACGGGCTGCCCGCGCTGGAGGTGCGTGTAACCCGGCACCACAGCGCCTTCGGCGCGTTCTGACGCCTCAACCAAAGCTCGTTGTAAATCGCGGATGCGAGCGTGCAGGCGATCAACCGCATCACGACAATAAAGACGCACATCGGTCGCCACCTGGTCATTCCGACTGCGGGCGGTGTGCAGTTTGGCCCCCGCAGGCCCGATCCGCCGGGTTAGCTCCGCCTCAATGTTCATGTGCACGTCTTCCAGCGCACTCTTAAACTCAAAGTCTCCACGGGCGATCTCATGCCGGATCTCCTCCAGACCTTGCTCGATCTGCGCACGCTCATCACTGGTCAATATGCCCGCACGCTCCAGGCCGCGCGCATGGGCGATGGAGCCGCGCACATCCTGGTCAAACAGCCGCCAGTCAAACGACACGGACTCGCCGTAGGCTTGCACAAGCTTGCTGGTCTCTTTTTCAAAGCGTCCTTTCCACATAATGAATCATTCTGATCCCCTGCCCTGTTCCGCGCAGAGGGCCGCCAAACTAGCTGCATTCCTGAGCGGCGCAACATCCGGCTGCAATTCAGGGCAAGGGCGGCGGCTCCCGGTCCGGAGGTGGGGGCTCGCCAAATTCGGGGATGGCCTTCACCTTTAGCCCGTCCGGGTGCTCAGGATCGGTGTTGATGAACAAAATGAAGCGCCCAGCGGACCGATGCCGCCACATTGAGCTATGGATCGGCTTCTTGGCCTCTGCCGCATCCCAAAAGCGCCAAGCACCATTGCCCCCGTCCTTGAGCTCTGGCCGCAAGAGAACCCGATTGCCTGCCGAGACATCAAACCGCGTCTCATCATGGGCACCTATCAAGCTCTTCCGGGTCGCATTAAAAACGAGGTAAGCCCCCTGGGGCAGATCGAGAAGGCTGTCCTCAAGGGTTTGGACACGATAGCGGAGATTGGGCTCATTGGGTGGCGGCGTTTGTTTGAAAAAGAGAAACAAGCAGCGTGTCGCCCCGAAGGGGATCGTCGCCCGTGCAATGGGCTGAATGCGGAAGTCTTCCTTCACTGCGACATTTGGCGGGGCGACAGCGAAGAACTCGATGACCTGCGGCCCCAAGTAGCCATGAGCGGTGGAGCGCACGGTGTTGGGCGCATCCCCCTTTTCCGCCACGACCACCAGCGCACCACGCCTAGCCTCAGCGGGCTCGCTGCGGTGGTCGGTCCAGCGATGCAAAGTCCGGAAATACAAGCGCGGGATGGCCTCGTCCCAAGACAAGCAGGTAAAGACGGTGCGTCGCTCAGGATTAAATGCCCCCGGCCCGCCGTCATCCGCGAGGGCATGAAACGGTGTAAGCAAGAGCGAAAGAATGGCAGCAGCGCAGACAGTTTTCAATGGCCGTCATGCAAGGCAGAATCAGCCCCGATGCAACAAAGAGTCTCCAGGGGGAATGCGCTGCAAGCCTCACGCCCCGCCTTCGTAGCGGAATGCGCCAGCATTCCGACGTGCGACCAGCCATCACCCCTCATTGGCACCGTTTGCGCTCTACAGAGCTGAGGCGATGGCTTGGATCTTTGCCCTCAGCGCCGCGAGACCGTTCAGCCGGGTTGGCGAGAGCATCTTGTCAAAGCCGCAGCCTGCCCACACCAGCGGCTCCACAACCGCCACCTCCTCTGCTCTGGATCCGCTGTACAAATCGCACAACAGGGCCGCTAGGCCTTTCACCATGGGTGATTCGGCATCGCAGCGGAAGACGAACCCGCCCGCCTCAACCCAGCCAATGACCCAGACGCGAGAGACACAGCCCCGGACCAGGTTTCCCTCAGACTTATGCTCCGACTCAAGGTGATGTTTGACACCTCGGGATACGACCACGGACAATCGCTCCTGAGGATCACTAATGAAGTTTAGATCCTCGATGAGCTCGTTCTGTTTCTCCACCAAGGTCATTTCAGCTTCTCTAGGCGGCTCTGCACCCAAGCTTGCCCCTGCCCGACAGCCTCATCCTTTACCCCGGCAGCAGCGAGGGAATCCCAGAGCTTTGCGGCACCTTCAAAACTCGTCCGAGCGACATCCTTCTGCCCGTTCTCCTGCATTGCATGCCCCTGCACGCCCAGAAAATGCGCTAGCTCGATCTGCCAATGTTGCTTTTCAGGCGTCATCGGCGCGGAGTCGCCCAGTTTGGCCAAAACGCCCTGGATGGCCTCCACTGATTGCTTCACGATCGGTGCCGCATCCCTACTCTTGCGCATGTCCAGCAGCATCTCCGCATACTCCCCGCGCAGGACGGCCAACTGAAAGGCATATCTGGCGTTGTCTTTGTTATCGACCAGGATCTCGTTCATCAATTCGATGGCATCCTGCTTCTTCTTTATGGCTTCAGAGGAGCTACCCCCATCACGAATCAAAGTCGCCAACGCGCCGTAGTTACGCGCTAGACAATACTTCACTTCGGGCCATTCTGGGTGCAGGCGATTCAGCTCCAGCAGAATCGGTAGCGCTTGGTTGTGGGCTTCAATCGCGTCCTGGGTATTGAAGTGACGCCCCACTAGTTCCGCCAGTTCCGTGTAGGCTTGCGCCAAGAGCAGAGCTTGATCTTGATTGCGGGGGGAAGACCCCATGACGACCTCTCCCATCTCCTGGACTGCATCAATCAGCGTCGTCAGCGCCTCCTCTGTCTTGCTTTGATCCCGTGCCGCACGCCCTCGATTAAAGCGGGCCCGGGCCAGCATGAACTTCTCGTCCAGGGACAGGGGCGCACCGATGAGCTTTTCGTCCATGACCTCCGGCACTTTTTTCAACGCCGTTTCAGCCTCTGCCAATTCCCCGCTATCTAGGCAACGTGAGCCATATTCCATCCATGCACGTCCGCACTCCATCCTGGCAAGACGGTTCTTCGGATCGGCCGCCAGACCTTCCTGCAGATGGATGGTCGCAGCCTTCAGCAGATCTTTAGACGCGGCGGTCTCGCCTGCACGACCCGTGATATCAGACAGGAGCAAATCATATCGCCCCAACCATTGATGATGCAGGGCAGCGGCCTCCCCCTTCGCTGATTTGGAAACGATCTGTTCACACGCAGCCCGAGCTTTTTCCAGAAACTCCCGCGCTTTCACGTCTTCATGCAGGCGCAGATGGATCTGACCAATATTGCCGTAGGTGCGGGCGCGCTCGACGAGGAGGTCGGGCGCTTTTTCCAGCCCTTCAATATTCTGCATGCAGAACTTCAGGGCGTCGTCCAATTGGTTGCGGGAAAACTCCACCTCCAAGTCGTTGCCAGTGGGGGTCTGGAGCAATTGAGTGAGAAACTGGTCCACGGCCAACTGCGAGTGCTGGAGATTTGTATCCGCAGCCAGCTTCAACTGCTGGGCCAGATCACGCTCCTCGGAGAGGGCGACAATCTTCGATTCGCGGTTGGCGATCTCCGTCTGGTAAGCAGCGGCATTTTCCCCGATGGTGCGTTCTGCACCGACCGCCCGTCTCCAGGTGTAAACGGCAAAGAGCGTGGCGGCAGACAGCGTCAGCGTGAGTGCCGTCGCAATCAGAGTCAAGGTCCTCACCTTGGATCGTTGGCGGAGCCTCTCCTGCACGGTCGCCTCCTGGGCGCTTTCAAGGAGGTAATCCGCGTCCATGATCTCAAACTCGCGGATCACCTCGCGCATGTCGCGCCAGCGCTCGTTTTCATCCAACTCCAAAGCCCTGGAGACAATGTCCATGCGGCGCTGCTCCCACTTCGTCGTCGCCGCCGTCGGCCAGACGACCTGGGGCTGGGCGCGAACGGCATCCATCAGCACATTGCTATCGATCTGCGCCGCCAGCCCAGAGGCCGTGCGGGATTGCATTTGCTTCACTTGCTCAGCCCAGGCAGTTCCTGCCCGTGGCAAATGTCCCGTGAGGAGGCGATAGGCCAGCACGCCAAAGCTATACACATCCCAGCTGGCACCGTAGCCCGCAAATACAGCCCCCGGATTTTCCATTTGGTCTGGGTGCAGATAGATCGCGTGATCGTTTGGCACCAAGTTGTAGGTACCACCCACCCAACCCTGCGCCATGTCGGTGAGCCGGACGGAGCCATCAGACTCCACCAGCACGTTGGACGCGCGCAGATTCCCGTGAGGAATCGCGTGGCGGTGCAGCCAAGCCAAGGCGTCCGCCATTTCATAAATCATCTCCCAGCACTTGTCCGCCGGGACCCGAGACATGAAAGTATCCTCCAAAGTCAGGGCACGCCACTGACTGCGGCCCTGCCCATCTTTGACCGCGCTGCCGACTAAAGGCATGGCCCAATAGTACGGACTGCGATCCAGACCGCCGGCCTCCAAAGGCAAAACGCCCTGGTGGTGGGGCATCCGCAGCAATCGCTCCATCACACCGCCCAGTTCCTTGCGATTGATCGCCATGGAACTCAGGATCTTAATCGCACACCCCTTGCCGGCCGCATTGGTTCCGCGATAGACCGCCCCGCAGTTTCCGCTCCCGATCAACTCACGCAACTCATACCCAGCGATTTCTGGCAAACTCATTGGATCAAATATTCATGCAGGGTTGGTGTGGCACAGACCTTCCCGTGATGGCTTGTTCAGGGAAAGGGCGCTCAAGGTGCGTCAATTCCGCTCCGAATCAAGCCCTAGCGTTTCGCCAAATCCGTTTCCCAGTCGATCTTTTGCCCCTTCGGACTGAAGTTTCAGTTCGCATTTCCGTCATTTGGTGACTTCATGCCCCATGCTCCCCCGTGTGCTCTTGGCTGAAGAAAGTCTGCCCTTCCGGCGTGTCATCCGGGAGGCCTTGACCGCATTCCGCGACTGCGAAGTGGACGACACGCCGAACGGAGAGCACGCCTTCGAACTTGCCCTGCGCCGCCCCTACAGCCTCTTTCTTTTCGCCCTACCCCTCGCGGAAATGGACGGCCATTTGCTCGACCGCCTCATCGCCAAAGCCTATCCCCTGGCCCACCCCGGCGTCCACACTGCCCCACCGGTCATCTTTCTCATTCGCGCAGAAGAGGCGGCACGCTTTCACCAAATCCAGCGCGACGCCCGCGTGCGGGGCCACCTTCCCATGCCGCCCAAGCTGGATGCCCTCCTAACCCTCACCGAGGGCCTCCTCCCGCCGAAACCCAATGGCGGGGGCTTCCCAAAATTCAGCCTCGCTCCCGATGTTCCCTAGTCCCGACCGCCCCGGCATCAAAATCTGCGGCATCACTCAGCCCACCCAAGCCCGCGAGATCATCGCGGATGGGGCCGATGCGATCGGCATCAATTTTTGGCCAAAATCAAAACGCTTCGTCCCCCCTGAAGACGCCGCCCGATGGCTGCCGAGCCTAAAGTCAGACACCACGATAATCGCCGTCCTCGTCAATCCAGATGCAGACCTCCTGCGCCAGATCACCGAGGCAGGACTCGTCCATGCCCTCCAATTCCACGGCGATGAGTCGCCGGACGAGATCGCTCGATGGATGGACAGTGGTTTTCAGGTCATCAAAGCCCTGCAAGTCCGCGATGCCAGCAGCCTGGAAAAAATTTGCACCTTTCCCTGCCCCGATATTCTCCTGGACGCCTACAATCCCGGCCTCTACGGCGGCGAAGGCGTCACCTTTCCCTGGGATCTAGCCCTTCAGGCCAAAGAACTCTTCCCGCAAAAGCGCATCTGGCTCTCCGGCGGACTAACGCCTGAGAACGTCCACGACGCCATCCTACAGGTGCAACCCGCAGCCGTCGATGTGGCAAGCGGCGTCGAACTCGCCCCCGGCATCAAAGACATGGAAAAAGTGCGCCGCTTCATCGCTGAAGCAAGACGCACCTAAACCGTAGGGACCCGATCAAACTACGCGAAGAGCTCCGTCACTGGCTTCGCTTTTACCAGCTCACGCGGCTGGTTGAGGTGATTGTAAACAACCGTCTCTGGATCAATCCCCAGCGCATGGTAAATCGTCGCCAGCAGTTCCGTCGGATGCACCGGATCCTCCGCAGGGGAGGAACCCGTCGCGTCAGACTTACCGTGTACATACCCACGCTTAATTCCTGCCCCACCCACCACTGCTGTGTAGCAGTAAGGCCAGTGGTCACGACCATCGGCACTGTTGCCATTGCCAGAAGTGGACACACCTTTCTCTGGACTCCGACCAAATTCACCGAGCGCGACCACGATGGTCTCGTCCAGCAGCCCCGTCGCATCTAGATCCTCGAACAGAGCACTCAAGCCCTGGTCCAGCATCGGTCCAGACTGACCCTTCATCCGCTGTGTCAGTCCCACATGATGATCCCAGGAATGGTTGTCCGAATTCGCGACCTTGGGCCAAATCAGTTCCACCACCCGAGTCCCAGCCTCCAGCAACCGGCGCGCCAGCATGCAACTCTGACCAAAGGTATTGCGCCCATAACGATCACGTAGTTTTGGCGACTCACGATCCAAGGCAAAGGCATCCCGCGCTCTGCCACTGGAGATCAGGTTCAGCGCCTGATCGTAGTAGCTATCCAGGCTCAGATTCTTCACTGCCGCCTCAATCGTCGGCATCTGGCTATCGATGGCGTCCCGCAGCTTTGCACGACGTTCGAGCCGCACACTGAAAAGATCTGGGCGCAACTGCAAGTCATCGATCTTGATCCGATCCATTTTGCCCATATCAAGGTCATCACCATCTGGATAGAGGGTGTAGGGCTCAAAGGCCTTACCCAAGAAACCCGCGCCACCGCCCTTGCCAACGACATTTGATTCCTGCAAGGGCCGGGGCAGCATAACAAATGGCAGCATCGGCTCCTCCAGCGGCTTCAGACGAATGATGTTCGATCCAAAATTCGGGAAGTCCTTCGCGTTCGGTGGCTCCAACTGGCCAGATGGGCTGACTTTGTCCGTCGTGTAGCCCGTCATGATCTGGTAGATCGCCGCCGTATGGTTAAAGAGCCCTACGGGCGTATAACTCATGCTGCGGATCATGGTAAACTTGTCATTCACCTTCGCCAACTGCGGCAGGATCTCCGTAAAATTCACCCCCGGAATCTTTGTCGGGATCGACTTAAAGGCAGACCGCACCTTGTCAGGCACGTTTTCTTTCGGGTCCCACAAATCCAAATGGCTGGGCCCACCCTGAAGGTAAATCATCAGAACATGCTTCGCCTTCCCCCACCCCGCACGTCCACTCCCAGCACCCGCCGCACTGCTCGCGGCCTGAGCCCGGAACATGTTATTGAGCGTCAGCCCCAGCATCGACGCCCCACCCACCCGCAGAATGTCTCGGCGGGAGGCACCGAGCGTCGGGTCACAAAGATCTTTACCGCGAGAACCAGGGATTCGGAACATAACAAATCGTAGTTAGAGTTGGACAATTGAAGCGCAATAAACCCAAACGTCACGCGAATGGCAATCTTGCACTGCTCCAATGAGCGCAAAACACCAAAATTGCCGCCGGATTAGACAGCGTTACTGTCAGAGGCTCCTCCTTCGATTTCGTTGGAGAGGTCCAGACTGTGATCCCAACCCACCGTCACCGAACCTCCAACCGCACGAAACGGCGGCCTGCGGTACCGACGGGGATGGCGGCCTTCACCGTCTGTGAAGTTCCATTTTCGGTTAGGATGGTTTGAATGCTGCCAGTCTCGCTCCAGTCGAGATTGTCCAGAGATTCGGTCCACGGAACGTGGAAGGTTTTTCCGGCGAGCACGGCGGCGGTGCTGCGAGTGTAAGTGAACTCGATGTTGCCGCCGGTGAGGGTGGTTTGGAAAACGGGCGAACTCGGAGTGGTGGGATTCAGGCCGAGAGCGAATTCCATTACATTGAGGAGGCTGTCGTGATCGGAGTCCGCATCGTCTGCGGCGTCGCCAGTGTTGGTGGTGATGCCAAACCAGGTTTGACGCCAGGTTTCGAGCACGGTGAGTCCGGCGGTGGCCGTTCCCGTCAGCGTGATGTCGAAGGGGCTCTCGTTCGCGTCGTTGCTGGCGATGTGGATCGCGGCGCTGCGAGCCCCCGCGGCGCTGGGAGTGAAGGTGACGGTGAAGGTGGTGCTGGTGTTGTCTTCGAGTGCCGAGGGAATGGCGCTGAGGGTGAAGTCGCTGCTGTTGGGGCCGTCCTTGGTGACGCTGAGATTGAGCAGCGGGATGGTGCCGGTGCTGCGCAGGGTGAAAGTGAGCGAGGTGCTGGCTCCGGTGGCGAGGCTACCGAAGTCGATGCTCGCACTGCCATCGACGAGGTCGGTGGTCACGGGTTGCTCGATGGCAATCTCGGGCGTGAGAGGGTAGCTGCCGATGTAGCTGGAACTTGGTGCTGGAATGGGGACCTCCGATCCCAAAACCCATCCGGCCTCAGTGAAGCTGCCGGTGATGAACAACTCATCGCCGAGCACGGTGATGTCCCACACATCATTGTTCGGCCCGCCCCCAACCTCCTCCCAGGTGCTGCCGTTCCATTCGCGGAGGAACTCATAGTCCACCTGCGTTCCAGCATAGAGCAGGCCGTGGGTGTATTTGAGCACGTTCACTGCCCCATAGACACCTGTGCCGAGAGCGCTCCAGGTGGAGCCGTTCCAGCGGGCGACATGATTGTCGCAGGGCACGCCATTGATGGAATCAAAGTAGCCGCCAATAACGAGGTCATTGCCCATCGCGATCATGCAGTTCACCGAGGTATTGATGTTGCTGGTGTGCGTGACCCAAGCGCTGCCGTTCCATTGCAGAATGTGGCTGGTCTGTAGTTCCGGCAGGTCAATGTCGTTGAAAGTGGAAGCATAAAGCTGGCTGCCCACCTTGCACATGGACTGCACATACGAGTTCGCATTGAGCGTGATGCCTGCACCCGCGTCGCTCCATGTCGTGCCGTTCCATTTGGCGATGTGATTGATGGGCGTGCCGTTGGCTGCCGAGATGTCGCCGAAGGCATAAAGCACGCCGCCGATGCTCGCCATCTTGCCCGCCAGCGAAGCTTCCAGATTTCCGACGGTGATCCATGCTGTGCCGGTCCATTTGGCAACGGTGAGCGGATAAGGCGGAGCCGGCGTATCCGTGAAGTAGTATTCATACAGCTCGCCGTTATGCACCAGGAGTGTCGAAAAAGCGTGTGCTCCAGGCAGTTCCGACCAAGTGTTGGTGGGCTTGTCGTAGCAGGCCACGTGATTGGCGGCGATGTTGCCTGCGGTAGTGAAGCCGCCGCTGACGTAAATTTTGCCGTTCAGCTCGACGATGGAATAACCTTCGCCATTGAGGCCTCCATCGAGATCTTCAAAGATCGACGACCAAGCGCTGCCATTCCAGCGGGCAAGATGGGGAGTCTTTACGCCATCGGTCACGGTGAAATCACCGCCCGCGAACAACGCGCCACCGACATTCGCGAGCATCGTCAGGTAGTTGGAGACGCCCGTGGTTCCCACGGTCTGCCAAGCGCTGCCATCCCAGCGCTCCAGGTAGTTGGCAAACTGCCCGCCGATATACACGTCGCTTCCTAGCATCGCGATCTCCGTGGCGAAGTCGTCAAAGGTCTTCAGTGTTGTCCAAGTGGAGCCATCCCACTGACGGCAGGTGCTGCTGCCGACCACATAAACGTTGGTGCCATCCTGGGTGGCGATGCCGAGGATCGAACTCGTGGTCGGCCCCACATTTGACCAAGCGGTGCCGTTCCATTTTTGCACCTGCGTGCCACGGCCAACAAACAACTCGCTGCCCGCCACTGCGAGACCGCCGGTGGGCACGCTGGTGGAGTTAAAGCCTGCTCCCACTGCCAGCCAGTTCGTGCCATCCCATTTCGCCAATCTCGATGTCAGTGACACGCCGCCCACAGAGCTAAAAGTGCCGCCGATGAACAACTCCGATCCGAGCACCGCCAGGGCATTCACCGAGCCATTGGCACCACTGCCAAGGGCTGACCATGTGCTGCCATCCCACTTCGCCACACGGCTGGCGACCACGCCATCCACGGCGGTAAAGGTGCCGCCGATGAAGACGTCAGTGCCCATGACCGCCACCGCATTGACGATCAGCGTGCCGCCTGTCAATCCAGCGCCCAGAGGTGTCACTGTGCCGGTTGTCTTGTCCACACGCGCAATGCCTATCACTGCGACACCCGCGAGCTTGCTAAACGACCCACCGACGTAATAAGCGTCCGCCGTCTCAGCGATGGCATGAATGGCACCATAAGTGTAGGCCTGAGGGAAGTTCGGCGACCAGTTTTGTGGCAGTTCCGCGAGGGCATTCGAGATGAGCAGCAGCGAGGCGAGGAGGACTTTTTTCATGCGAGGAACGAAGAGGTTCATCGCATGCAGCCCCGGAGGAGGTGCGTGGGTTACAAAGTTTTGGAGCAGGGACGCTTCACCATCGCTTCCTTTTCCACAATTCCGTTGACACAGGATGGAGAGCAGAGGCCAATGCGGAGCATCATGCCTGACGGAACCGACGGTTCACATCCTAGACCCACGAAGGTTCCTTTTGATCAGATCTGCTTCAGAGTTGCCCTGTCGTTCCCTGGGGAAAAGCGTGCGCTTATCGAAGACGTTGCTGACCGTTTGGCGGAGAAGCCCCCCCCTCAGAAGACCCGCGAGGCACTAGAGGACACCGAAGATGCAGAGCGTTTAATAGATGAATTCAAGTTCATATGAATTGACGGACTCGACAAGAATCAATGCTCCAAGCTAGGCAGCGCCTCGACATTATCCATCTGATTGCAAGAGCCTGATCTATGCGCAATCAATAACTATGCCCTCCCGCGCTCCCTTTCCCGCCACTGCCTGGACTCAGGTGCTCACGGCTCAAACCGAGGCACCGGAGTCCGTTGAGGCACTGGAAGACATCTGCAAAGCCTACTGGCCTGCCATTTACACATACTTCCGCGCCCTCGGCTGCGAGCGGGAGGAGGCACGGGACTTCACACAGGATTTTTTGTCGGATTTCATCAGCAGGGGCGATCTCCATAAGGTCGCGCCTGAGCGTGGCAAGCTGCGCAGCTACATGATGCAGTCCGTGCGCAATCACCTCTCGAATGCCCGCCGCGATGCTGCCCGGCAAAAACGCGGCGGTGGCCAGGCCGTCTTCTCGATGGATGACATGGAATCCTTTGACGTGGCTGCCGCGCCGGACGTGGCAGACGCGTGGTTCGACCGCCGCTGGGCTTGGTCCGTGCTGCGGCGCTCCATGGACCGCATGGCCGCGCATTTCGCGGAGCGCGGACGCACCCCACTCTTTGACGCGCTGAAGTCAGGGCTCGCGAATCCGGAATTGTTGAAACCTTACTCCGAGATCGGGGCTGCATTGGGCATGACGGAAGGCCATGTGAAGATCGAAATGCACCGCGCGAGGAAACGCCTCGCCGATGAACTGCGCGCCGAAGTCGCCTCCACACTCGAAATCGGTGGCGATGTCGAAACCGAACTGCGCTACCTCCTTTCCGTCCTCGGAGAAGTCGCATGAGCACCGCCTGTCCCAGTTGCGGTTCGGCGCAGGAGGAAAATCTCCTCGTAAACGGCCTGTGCCCTACCTGCGTGGCGCGCAGCATGAAAAGCGGCCTCATGAGCCTGCTCGCCGAGCCCGCAGCGGAAAAAGGCGCTGTTTCGCTCGAAATCGACGGCTACGAAGCCCTCGAACTCATCGGCGGCGGCGGCATGGGCGAGGTCTATCGCGCCAAACGCCTGCACGATGGCCAAATCGTCGCCATCAAAGTCGTCGCAGGCCGTCTCACCCGCGATCCCGAGGTCACCGCGCGATTCGAAAATGAAGTCAGCGCCATGGCGCAACTCAGCCATGAAAACGTCGTCCACGTACTCGACCAGGGCGAAACCACCGATGGCCGCCACTACCTCGTCAGCGAATACATTGACGGTTGCGATCTCCGCCGCCTTTTGAAGGCTCAGCGACTTGAGCCAACACGAGCATTTGAAATCTTTGCCAAAGTCTGTGCTGGCATCATCCACGCTCACGAACGCGGCATTATCCACCGAGACATCAAGCCGGCAAACATCCTCGTGGGCAGCGACGGCACCGTAAAAATCGCCGACTTCGGCCTCGCGAAAACGCTGGTGGACACCTCACACTGGTACGGTTTTACCCAGACGCGGGACACCTTCGGCACTCCCTATTACATTGCGCCCGAGGTCACCCGACAAGCAGCCCAAGCCGATGCCAGAAGCGATGTGTATGCGCTCGGCGTGCTGCTGTACGAGTTGCTAAGCGGCGCAGTTCCGATGGGGCAATTTACGCCTTTGTCCCAGCGCACCGGCCTTTCTCGCAGGCTTGATCGCATCATCAGTGAAGCGTTGGCCGACTCCCCAGAGGAGCGCACTTCATCAGTGCAGATCCTAGCAGAAGCCGTGCGTCGGATAGCGCTTGCCGAAGTCCATCGTCAGCGCCGCATCCACACTCTGAGCTTCCTCGCCGCCACGCTTGGCATTCTCATGATGGGCGCTGGCCTTGGGGCATGGTGGTTCGCGCGTCGTCCGGACCCGGCCCTGAGCTTTCCACCACCCGCCAGCGCATCCAAAGGCAAGCCGTGGATGAACAGTCTGGGTATGGCCTTCGTGCCATTGCCCAAGCACCCGCTGCTGATCAGTATCTATGAGACTCGAGTGAAGGACTACCAAGCATTCAGCGCCGCAGAAAATGCCGTGATGCCAAGTTGGCGTCTCGGCTCGGCCAATCCACGACGGCAGCTCGCCGCCTTTCAAAAAGAACCCAAACAAGCTATCGAGAGCCGCGCTGACAAGCTGTCCACAACGGCTGATCCAGGCTTTCCTCAAACGCCCAATGATCCCGCCTGCGGCGTGGACTTGCTTGATGCGCGTCTTTTCTGCGCGTGGCTGACCTGGAAAGAACGCCAGGAGGGGCGACTAAAACCAATGCAATCCTACCGCCTCCCGGTGGAAAGCGAATGGTCGGATGCCGTCAGCTACGATGATACTGCATGGCAACTCGATGATGCTGGAGCCTCTGCCAATTTTGCAGGGGCCGAGACACCGGAAGTCAAGCCCTGGCCAGACGACGCGCCCTTGTTTTCCCGGCGGGACCCCTTCCCCCGCACCGCACCGGTCGGAAGTTTCCCGCCGAACCAACTCGGACTCTACGATCTCTTTGGCAATGTATCCGAATGGGTGGACACACCCGCACCAGACAACGTGGGGCGCGGCAATAACCTGTTATTCGGTTTGCGCGGCGGCTCCTGGGCCACTGGAGCTGCGCGGCAAGCCAAGCCGAACTTCCACCTGGGCAGTCGTCCTGGACGCGCCCAAGCCAATTTTGGGTTCCGCATCGTGCTAGACATGGATGTGAAAGACCCCGCGCCTCGCCCGCTCAATCCGGTCACTTCGGACTCTGAGGAGAACCGCTGACCCGCAACCTGTCGCCACCAACCACACTCTTCAAATGCGCAGCAAGCCGCCGGCGCATCCGTTCCATGCGTTCCGCTTGCACGGGCTGCTTCGCGAGGTTGTGAAGTTCATCCGCATCCGTGCGCAGGTCGTAGAGCAGCTCTTCGCTGCCTTCCCAGGCGATGTAACGAAAGGCGTCGGTGCGCAGGCTGTGGCCGCGTTGTTTCGTGTGCGGGGCGATCATGGTGCTAATGGCGACCTGCTTTCCTTTCGCGGCGGGATCGTCGAGCATGGGTTTGAGGCTGCGGCCTTGGAGGTGCTTCGGCTTCGGCAATCCGGCGAGATCGCAGAGCGTGGGGTAAATATCCACCTGCTCGGCTAAGCCGCTGCGGGTGCCGGGCTTCACTCCGGGCGCGGCGATGATGAGGGGCACATGATTTGCGCCTTCAAAGAGCGTTTGTTTGGCCCACAGGCCGTGTTCGCCGAGTTGGTAGCCGTGATCGCCGGTGAGCACGATGATGGTGTTTCCGTCGAGATTCAGTTCGCGGAGCTTTTCGAGCACGCGGGCGATTTGCGAGTCCACGAAGCTCGTGGAGGCCCAATAAGCCTGCAACGCATCGCGGGCCTCATCGCGAGTGGGAGCTGCGTAGCGGAAAACGTTGTTGTTGGGCCGCAGCGAGGCTTTGGGCAGTTGCGTGAGGTCTTCGCCGCCTTCGCGATAAAAAGGCGGCAGCGTGAGCTGAGTCGCGTCGATGGCCTCAAAGAACGACTTCGGAGCCACAAACGGCGTGTGAGGTCGGATGAAGCCCACGGCGAGGAAAAACGGCTTCGCCTTGAACTGATCCAGCGTCGCGATGGCATCGTCCGCGATCGCGTAATCGGTGAAATCCGCCGCCGGTCGAGCTGAGGCTGCGTAGGTGCGGTTGTAGCCATCGGCCTTGGCTTTCGAGCGTGGTTTGTCATCGGGATCGCTCGCCTTTTTGGCCTCGACGAGGATTTCATTGTCCTTGTGCAGCGCGGAGCCGAGCTCGACATTGAGCTTCGTCTTCGGATCAGGCACATGGAAGACCTTTCCGACGCGTCCGGTGGCATAGCCGTTGTTTTTGAAGTGCTGCGGCAGCGTCACCTCATCCGGCAGCGCCTTCCGCAAACTCGTGCTGAGGTCCATCACGCCCGTCTTCTCCGGATAGCAGCCCGTGAGAAACGAGCAGCGCGAAGGATTGCACAACGCGAACTGCGTGTAAGCCCGATCAAACCCCACCCCACGCGCCGCCAGCGCATCCATACCCGGCGTGCGGACACTTGGATTGCCGTAGCATCCCAACGTCGTCGTCAGGTCATCGACGATGATGAAGAGGACGTTTGGCGGCGCGGCTAGGAGCGACGAGCAATGGGCGAGAAGGATGAAGAGGTGGAATACAGTAAATCTCATTTGGAAGGAGAGAGGAAAGGCTCAACGTCACCGATGGCCAGCCATTTCAGTTTAGTAGCTTACGACGCGTCAGCCGTCTCATGACACACTCAGGCGAGCTTAATATAACGTAACAAAGTCTTTCCAAAGCTAGCGGGGCATGCGAGTCCATGGCTATCATCGTTCAAATGGCTGCCCCAAGTCCCGTTTTATTCGCACTCAACCACTCAATCGAACCTCAGGGGTTTGAAAAACTCTGCGTGGACCTGCTTATTCGCGAAGGACATTCTCGCATCATACCTGGAGGGCGAAGCAGGGACCATGGCAGGGATGCCGAGGTGCGTTTCTGGATCAGTTCCAAGGTGGGCACGCCTCAAACTGCTTTTCAATTCAGCATGGAGGCCAAGTGGGAAGCCAAACTTCGAAAGGACATTTCGAAGATTGTGCGGCACAGCGATTCTATAAATAGAGTGGTATTTGTCAGCAGCCGACCAATCTCGATAGAGAGGCAAGACAAGCTCCGTGCCGAGTTCAGAGCTAGCCATCAAATCTCGCTTGAGATCTTAGACGAAGGTTGGTTTCGAGTTCGCCTGGAGGAAGATCACGTCGATTTGGCTTTGAAGCATCTCGGCGTGGCTGTGGCACCGACCCCAGGATTCTATGCCACTCAAATCAAGCTCCATGGGCTCACCGACGAGAATCAGGAGGAAATGCTTCGCCATCGGTCACCACATGAGTTGCGCGCAACTCTTGCTGCCCAGACCCAAGCCGATCCCTCAAACGCAGGTGCTTGGAAGGGGCTTGCTCACGTTTGCAATTACCTGCACGACTATGAAAGCGCTCTGCTTGCCACAGCTAAAGCGCTGAAACTCTCGCAAGACGAAGTCGAACGATGGAATCTGACTGCGCTAAAAGCCTCTATTTATGCTGAACAGGGAATTGCATCCGGGTCCCGATTGCTTCTCAAGAAGGCCAAGGAACTCTTCACTCCGTTTATCAACCATCTTGGCAGGGCAATCGACCACTACAATTTAGCCAATATTCTCGGCGCTCTTGAGCAGAGAGAGGAAGCAGAGCGACACTATCGTCGCTGTCTTGAATTGGAGCCGAATGATGCTCGGGCATGGCAAAACCTTGGATCGCTGCTCGTTAAGTTGAAACACCCGGACGAGGGAATGAATTGCCTCAATCGAGCACTCGAACTCAAGCCCAACATGCTTGAGGCTCTCTGCACTAAGGCCAATGTTCTCGTAATGTTGTCGGATGATTGCACGGAGGCCATAGAACTCATGGAACGCGCCTTCGAGCTTGATCCTGATCTTGAAGCACGTTGGCCGCACGCACATTATTGGTATGCTCTTGCGCTTTGCAGGGAGGACCGACTGCCCGAGGCTCTGATGATCGTGGAGGATCGGCTAGAGAGAAAATTCGACTGCCAGTATCTTGGAAGGCTCGCGAACGACATCCTGGCGAAACTCTGGCGTAGCGATTCAAGTTATATGACCAAGGCGGAGAAGTTCTTTGCGTTGAGAATCGACTCAAAGGAGCGGGACTATCGGGCGCTCATCGAAATGCTGGATCTCCTAGATGCTTCGAATCGTGAAGCCGAGGCTTGGTCTTTGCTCGAATACTTTCTTGGTGTTGAGGAGCTTTCGATCCAATTGATTGCGGAAAGGATACCTCTCGCGATCTCCGATCTCACGGACGCTTTCGCTTCCGTGGATTACTATCACCGGTTTAGACTCGCTTCTCCTCTCGCTGATTACGCTCACATGCTCGACGACTGTGGTCTTCGATCACACGATGAAGTTCCGGAAATTCTTTTTCACCTACTCCTACCTGCATATGTCAAACTAGGAGCCACACTCCACGATGTTGATTCCCAAAAAGAGCTGGAGGTCGATCTTGAAGTCGTGCTCGATACTTACCGACTGGTATCCCGAACCTTTGCTGGATTTGGAGGTTGGCTGGCGTCCCCTGATGTTCCTGAAAGCATTGATCGGCAGGCTCAGCTAATAACTGGAGCGGCCATCGTTGGTCTAGATGTCCCCTTAATTGAGGTGTCGCGGCTCTTGGGTTTCTTGCTTGGAATCGCAAAACGCGATTTCCCAGAGTCCTATCGAGATGCAATTGTAAAGGCAACCCCCGCAATTCACGAAACTTGGTTCGCGGATTTTCTCACCGCAATCGGAGTAGATTGGAACATCGAAAGCCGGGGTAAATCCGGCTATTCAAGTGCTCCCGTGGAATAAGGTCAGCGGGTGGGCTTGTTTTCGTGCTCAGGCTTCAAAATCGGCGGCACGGCCTCTTTGGCGAACTGATCGAGCTTCGCGGTGAGTTCGTGAACTTTGTCGGGTTGCTCGGTGGCGAGGTTTTTCGATTCAGCGGGATCGGTGGCGAGGTTGAAGAGTTCGATGACGTCGGGCGCGTTGCGGGCGGCAAGGCGTTTTTGCTTTTTGGCTTCTTTGGATGAGGCGGCGGTGGTTTGGGTGGCGTTTTCGTCATCGGTGTCGGCGGACTGGCCGTTGCGGACGAGTTTCCAATCGCCAGCACGCACCGCGCCTTCGCGGCCGACGGTGTTGAGCAGCAGCAGGTCGTGCGGCGAGGATTTGCCCTCGGTGAGCACGGGCCAGATGTCGCGGCCATCGAGTGGCTGGGTGGTGTCGGTAGAGGCTCCGGCGAGTTTTGCCAGCGAGGGCAGCCAGTCCACCATGTGCAGCGGCTGATGCCGCACCGATCCGGCCGGGATGTGCCCATCCCAGGTGGCGAAGGCCACCACGCGCACGCCGCCTTCATAGAGGCTGCCTTTGCCATCGCGCAGTGGCGCATTGCTCGCGGCGGCGACCTTGCTGGTGAGGCCGCCGTTGTCGCTGGCGAAGATGAAGAGCGTGTTGTCACGCAGGCCTGCCATTTCGACCGCTGCCACGACTCGACCGATGCCCTCATCCATCTCGGCGATCATTCCGGCATACAGGCTGCGTTGCGGGCCGAGGTGCGCGTAGGGCTTCGCGTATTCCGGCGGGCACTCCAGCGGCGTGTGCGGTGAGTGGTAGGCGAGGTAAAGGAAGAGCGGCTTGGCTTTGTCGCGCTGCTCGATGCTGCGCACGGCCTCGCGTGTGAGCAGGTCGGCGAGCGAGCCGGTGTCCTTCACGGGCTGCTCATCGCGTTGGAGCGCATTCTCGCTCGTGATGAGATGCTGATGCTGCCGATGTTGATCGAGCCGGACGCCGTAGCTGTGATCAAAGCCGCGTCGCGTGGGCCAGTAAGCCGCGTCAAAGTCGCCGAGGTGCCATTTGCCGATCTGCGTGGTGGTATAGCCCGCGTCGCGCAGGAGTTGTGGCAGGAGTTTTTCGCCCAAAGCGAGCCCCACCTTCGAGTTCGGCCGCAGCACGTTGTATTGCCGCCCATAGCGGATCGGGTAACGCCCCGTCATCAGCGCGCTGCGCGACGGCGTGCAGACCGGCATGCCGTAGAAGGATTCGAGCTTGGCTCCGCTCGCCGCGAGCTGGTCGAGATGTGGAGTCTTGATTTCGCTCCCGTGAAATCCCACGTCGGCATAGCCCAAATCGTCGGAGAGGATGAAGACGATGTTGGGCCGTGGCGGCTCAGCGCTTCCGGTGCCGATAATGCAGAGCGCAAGAGCGGAGAACAGGAGGGCTTTCATCGGGGGGATCATGGTGGTGTGTCGTTGCGATGGACGTTTTCCTTTCACTTTACCTCCACCTTTCCATCCGCGTGCGCGGTGATGGTCAGCACACGATCTTGAAAGCGAATGCCGCTGATGGTGAGCGACGGCCAGTCTTTCGGCAGGTGGGGATGCAGCTCGTAGCCCTCAGCGGTCGCTTGGAAGCCGAGGAAGCCATAGAGCATCACCTGCGGCACAAGGACGCTTTCGAGGAACTCCTGGTCCATGCCGAGGCCGCCGGCGGGGCCGCCGCCTTGGAGGGTGCCGCGGCCGGGCTTGGCGTAGTAGGCGCGGTAGCCACCTTCGCTTTGCACTTCGCGGAACCAGGCGAGGATCTCGCGCAGGCGCTTCCACGCATCGTCGGGGCCGTTCGTGTGCAGTCGCGCCATCACATCGTGAAAGCTGAAGCCGAGCACGGCACCGCCATCCTGGATCTGGCCGCCCCAGGGGATTTGTTCGGGGTTCGACCACGGCCAGACGTAGGTGTCGATGTTGCGCCGCGTGGTGGCTCGCGGAGCGAAGCGCCAATGATAAATGTCCGCGCCGCGCGAAGTGTCGGCGGCGATCTCGCGTTTGCCATCGAGCCAGTCGAGGATGCTGCGGGCCTGCTCGGGGCTGGCGAGGCCGTAGTGGATGGCTTCGAGGTTCACGAAGGTGAAGCCGAAGTCGTAGGCGCGACCGGTGACATCGATCCAGCCGTTGAAGCGACCCGTTTCGGCATTCCAGAAGCGTTTTTGAAAATCGGCCCGCACGGCGTCGGCGAGCATCGTGAGGTCCTGCGCATCAAACGGCGTGCCATCGGTCGGGATCTGCCATTCGGCGTGGGTTTGGATGCTCTTTTCGAGTGCGGCCATCGCACGCATCGCATCGTGAAGATAGGTCGTCGCCATCGCGTCGTGAGCGCCGAAGGGCACGAGGTCGTAGTAGTTGTTTCCCACGCCGAGACCGACACGGATCGACTTTTGGCCGTCAGGCCCGATCACGAGCCCGCTGCGGCCATCGTGGCCCACCCAGGGGACAAAGACGTGCTTCTCCTCGCGAACGCGAAACTCCTTCAGCACAAAGTGCAGCGCCTTTCTCATGCGCCCGATGTTTTGCCGCAGGAACTCGACATCGCGCGTCCACGTGAAGTAATCGCCGCAACCGCGCAGGAAGCGCGCGTTCGTGATTGGATGCCGCGTGTCGATGGCAGCGATGATGGATTTTAGATCGATCTCCGCGCCCGCTGCATGATCGAGTCGCAAACGATAGCGCGTGAGCAGTCCCGCGTGCGCCGGATGCCGGTAGAGCGGCACGTTCGCGTATTGCATGACCTTCGGCGCAGGAAAGTTCACCACGCGACCCTCCGGCCACGTCGGCTCGCCCTCCAGCAGCCACTCGATGCCCGCCTGCGACTCCGTCTTCAACCCACGCGCCGCCCATTCCACCCGCGCAAACGGCGCGACGATGGTCCCGCAGCGAAACGGCGGCGTAGAGATCATCACCAGATCCGCTGTCGCCTTCAATTTCAGCCCCGCCACCGGATCGATGCCAATCACCTCAGCACCCGTGATTTCCCAGCCTTCCGTGCTCGTGAGCGGCTTCAAGCCGAGCATCTGGATGGCCCAGGCTTCATCCGCCACGGAGAAATGAAAGCCCGGCCCACCACTCTGCTGCCACGCAGGAAACGGCCAGCCCTCGCTGTGCGCCATGCCGCGATGCTGCTGCATCGACACATAGCCCTCCGCGTCGATCCGGCGGTTAAGCAACGCCGCGCGATACTGCGCACGTTTCTTCTCTGACGCCCAAAGCGTCGCCATCGGCAGCCAAGCATCCCACAGCGTGCAGTCCGAGAACGCCGCCTCGTGATGCAGCGCGTGCAGGTCATGCAGCGCCTTCATGTCCGCTTCATGACCGGGGACGACGAACTGCGGCAGTTCCGCAGCGCGAATCGCGAACGGCAAAAGTAGGACGGTGATGATGGCTCTCATGAACTTCATTCTGTTAATCTTACCGCACCAGCTGAGGGCTGAGGGGCGCTAGACGAGATTGGTTTCCTGGAGATTGCGGGCTCTCTCGCTGCCGACGACGGCGATGGTATTGTCAGGCGGACTTTGGTGTCGTTGCCAGTTCAGTCGGCCCACCCGCCCTTGTTCGCATTGAAAACCCTCTCCCCTGCACCGTCGGTTCGCATCTCCACGTGGCTGACCTGCACGCCGAGCGTGCGCGGGTCTCTGGAGTTCGGATCGAGTTTCATGGGCACCCAGCCTTGACTGCGGAGTTCGAGGCGGAGTTGATCCTTGGTTGTGGCTGGCAGGGTCGCGGTGAGCGTGTCGCTGTTCGTGAGTGGGGCGATTGGCTTGCCATCGAGATACAATCCGGTCTCGGCGGTGATGGCCTGCGGTGGGGCCATGAGTTTCAGCGTGAGGGTGTAGGCTTTGCCGGGAATGACGGGCAGCACCAGCGAGCTGCTCGGCATGGACCACCGTGCGCCAACCTCCGAGCCATGCCAGCCGAGGAGATAGTGCCCGCTGCCGGTCTCGCCCATCGCGATGCGATAATGCGAAAGCGCTTCTTCGGTCCACTCGATGCTGTCAGCTTCGTTCAGCGCACTCTGCGTGCGTTTGCCCGCTTGGTTGTCGATGCGGAAGCCGCCGGCTGCTTGATTCGCGGTGATGATGGCGCTGGTCGTGTCTTTGCCCACACGCACATGCAGGTGATCTTCGCCAAAGGTGCTGCCTTGCACAATGGCCTTGCCCGCATCGATCTGGATGGCGGCTGAGTCGAGGTGGGCGATGTCCCAATTGACGAAGTTGCACGCGCTCGCGGTGAACTGGCCTTCCGCGCCACGCATCCACACACAGCGATCCAGCGGACCCCAGAACGCGCAATTGACGAGGCTCACCTTGCCCTTCACCGCCGGGCCGATCTCCATGCCCACCGCATCCGTGCTGCTCCAGCGCCCGACGAACTCGCCATTCGTGATGAGCAGCCCCGGTGCCTGCGCCTGCTCCACCACGACCGCTCGCTGGCACGAATCCGCGCCGAGGCCGACGAAGTTGCCATTCGCGCTGCCTTTGTCCGTGGCGGTGAACTTGTAACCCACTCCGTAGCCAAAGCAGAAAGTGTTATGCACATACAGCCAGTCCGTGTGCGCGATCTCAAAGGCCACGCCGTTCAGGTTCACCCATTGGCAGAAAGGATCGTTCGGATCATAAGTCACGCCGAAGGGCCAGAAGTGGACGTTCTCGATGTGGCCGATGTCCATGCACTCCGTCACATACAGCCCGCGCCACGAGGGATATCCCGTGACGTTTCGCACCAGCGGCCGATGTGCCAGCACGAAGCGGATGCCTTCATACGGATTCAGCAGCAGGCACTCGCTGATGCCCACATTTTCCGTGGCATCTGACGCGATGCACGGCGGATACGGCACCGGCGGCACGTCCGTTTGCTTCCACTCCGGGTAGGTGATGATGAAACCCGATATGGCCGCATTCGTGCCCGCCAGACTGATAAACGGCAGCCCCTCAGCCAATCCCCTTCCCGCCATCGCCTGCAACACCGATCCCATAAGCTCCGCCGTCTTCCCCGAGCGTGTTGTCGGCGGCACGCGATAGATGCCCTGCAGCGTCACATTCGCCGCAATCGAAAGATTCCCCGCGATGCGAAACGACCCCGCCGGCACCGTCACCACCCCGCCTCCCGCCTTGCCAGCTTCATCGAGCAAGCGCTGGAAGATGGCGGTGTTATCCGTGGTGCCATCAGGCTTGGCACCCGCCGCGATGACGTCCCACGATGTCGTTTGAGCAAGGGCGCTGCTGGTGAGCAGGCTGGCGAGGAGGAGAAGTTTCATATCCGAAACCTACGCTGTCGATCCATCGGATTCCGAGTCGAATCGTGCCGATTTCAGTTCAATTCCACAACGACAACATCAACGTCACCAGAATTCCCTTGCACGCTCGGCCGATTCGATTCCGATACCAATATGTCACTCCCCGCTCGCACCAAAGATGATCCCTGGCAGCTCAAGACTGCTCCGGGCACAGCTGAGTTCACCATGCACACCGACACCAACAAGGAAGGTGTAGCCGTGCTCGTCTGCACCGTGGGCAAGACCGTGCTGCACTATGATGCCCGCTGCATTGCCGACCTTCATGCCATGCTGAAGAAGCACGGCGAATGGATGGACCTCGGCGGAGCCGACGAGCAAAAACCCGCGAAAGAAGGCACCGTGGAGGCCTGGGGCCGTTCATCGGAGAATCCCATCGGCGGCTGGTATGGCCTGAAGAAGGGGCTTCGTGGCCGATTTGGCGTTTATGTGCCGCCGCTGATGGAGGAACTGGGCCTCTGCGAGTTGGAGCACAACGCAAAGAACAACCGGATGCGGGCGAAGTAGCCAGACCCGTCTCATGCCTGAATCAGATTTTGCTTCGTGGGTCTCACTGTTGCCCGACCACCAGGGCAGAGTCGCCAGCCGACTTCGTGATTTGATTTTTGCGGCCATCCCGGACGCAACGGAGGCCATCAAATGGAGCCGCCCCTGCTATGGCACGAAGGCTGGTGGATTGATATGCTATCTTCACGCGTCCAAGAGCCATGTGACCCTTGGCTTTGAGAAAGGCACTGCCCTCCATGACCCAGAAAATCTTCTCGAAGGCACGGGAAAAAACATGCGCCACATCAAATTTCATCCAGATCACGACGTGGACGATTCCGCCGTGACCGCCCTGCTCCAGCAGGCACTCACAATCGCGGGATGAATCTCGAAGACACGCTGTCAGCTCTATGACCAAGACCGACCACAAGAAGGAGCTTTCACATCTATACAAAACCTCCGCCAAGGAGGTGCGTGAGGTCGCGGTGCCGAGTTTGAACTACCTCATGGTCGATGGCTTCGGCGATCCGAACACGTCGCCTGCCTATGCTGAGGCGATTGAAGCTCTCTTCTCGGTTTCCTACACGGCGAAGTTTGCGCTCAAGCGCTCAACGCCGTCCCATGATTACGCCGTTATGCCGCTGGAGGGTTTGTGGTGGGCAGAGGACCACTCGGTGTTCGTGAACGGAAGCCGGACGCAGTGGCAGTGGACCATGATGATCATGCAGCCACCGATGGTCACTCCAGCTGTTATCGAAGCCGCCATTGAGGCCATCGCACGGAAGAAGAAACTCCCCGCCCTGCGCAGGTTGCGCTTCGAAGAGTTCACCGAAGGCCGTTGCGCCCAAATCCTGCACGTCGGCCCCTTTTCAGCAGAAGGCCCGACCATTCAGCGCGTCCATGACTTCATCGAAGCCCACAGCGGCTTGCGCGGCAAGCATCACGAGATTTACCTGTCGGACATCCGTCGTGCTGATCCCAAGAAATGGAAAACGATCATTAGGCAGCCGATGCTGTGAAGGGTGAGACGCTGGTGGTCATTTGCTGCCTGCGGGTGGCGTGGCCCTCGCTCGCAATGCCGCCATGAATGATTTAGATCGTTCAGCGAGTTGTGGGTCGGACTGCTGGATCTGCTTGAATAGGGCGAGCGTTGCCGTGTCGTCCTGGAGGCTGAGTATAGTTCTCTCCGTAACGCCTCAGAAACCAGGATACTGCTCTGTAAAGGGAAGCCAGGTGTCGCGCTTGAGGTTCGCGGCATTCGAGCGCGTGATATTCAGGGTGACCTGCAGCTCGACCAGCGCGGACTCGACCTTGCTCTTGCTCAAGGTGCCAGCCGGGGAAAGGGCCTTGCGCAGTTCAGCAGTAGTTTGGGGCTCACTGCGGATCAATGTCATGGCCCGCTGCGCCAGCGAACCGCATGAGGTCGCGGGCTGGTGGTGCGATGGATAGTGGACCGCCCGCAGATGATCCAGACTCATGAGCACGGCGAGTCCACCGCGTAGCTTGCCGTAGAATATCTCGTCCGGGAACTGCGCTGGCAGCTCATTTTTCCATGCCCAGATGGCTTCGATCTTTTGTCCCCAGCCTTTCTGTCCCGGCACACGATCAGGCAAGTCCACCACATCCCAGAGACTCGGCAGACTTGAGGTCTTCGACCCGAAGATTAGACAGACCTTTGTTTGAAGGATAAACTCGAAGGCTCGCTCCAGCGTCTTTACTTTGTGGGGCTTGTTAGGTTTCATGGGAGACGAGAGCAGTTTTGCAAAGGCTGATCAAGGTCCAAGCACCACCACCCATGCATCCCGCTGCGCCAAGGCGAGAATGTTCTTCATTGGGTGTTCGTCTCCGTGATCGCCCAGTGGGTCAAATCGTAGTGGCGTTTGACTTTGCCGTCTGTGAGCGTGAGGTCGCCGTTCCATTCTTGGCGCATCCAGGGGTTCTCCAGCAGGGGCCAGGTCTCGTAGGCGATGCGTTCGCCGTTGATGACGGTGTCGCCGTCGAACATGCGCTCGATGTGCTGGCCATGGTAGTCGGTGAAGGTTTGTGGGGTGATTTTGGATGAAGCGCGGATCTTGTCGCGAAAGGCCGCGAGTTGCGCTTCGGGCGTGGCGTTGCCGAAGTCGGCGGGCAGCGCGGTTTCGAGCGCGAGGGCCACGTTTTCACCGCGAATGCGAAACTCGGAGTCGGTCTTGCGTTTCCCGCCGGAACTGACGCCGGACTGGGGATCCCACGCGAAGGGCTGCGTGGCGTGGATCGCGATCAAGACGCTGCCGTAGTGGAGGTAGATGCGGCCCTCAACGGAGCTGTCGTTGGTCATCGCCTGCCAGCCACCGGGGATGAAGCCAAGTGCATAAGGCAACTTGGCCTTGGCGAGGTCATGCGTGACCATGAGCAGGCTGCCGCGATGCTGCGCAAACTGCGCGTGACGGCTGGCGATGCCGTGCGTGGCATAGCCGAGTGGTTTGCCATCGGACATGGGCACGGTGATCCAGAGATGGCTGCCTTTGTCCGCATTCGGTTCGTCCCACATGACGCCGAAGGGATAGGTCTGGCCCCACACGCTGCCGCCGGGCAAAACGGCGGTGCTGAAGACGGCGTGCGTGCGGTTCATGAAGGTGGTTTGGAAAAGTTTGTCGCCATCGAACCGGCTGCGGCACACATACGGCTCGCTGCGGTCGGTGGCGGCCTTCACGATGATGGGATGCGGGCGAAATCCCTCCGCTGCGGCAAAGATGGCTTGGCTGGTCACATCCAACTTCGGCTGCACGCCGCCAAAGTAGGTCCGAAGCAACGCCGCGCCACCGGTGGGCTGCTGCGTGAGTTGATCGGGATAGCTGCGACCGCTCGGCACGGCCCAATGACCGCGCAACCAGGTGCCCGCCGCGTAAGCGATGCTCATTTCATAAGCCATGGCCGCTTTTCGCCGCAGCTCCTCCGGCACGAACTCATTGTCCAGCGTGCGCAGCGTGCCGACGTTGTAGATGAAGTAGGGCCGCGAGGCGAACTCGCCGCTGCCTCGTGTGGCGATGCGTTCGACGCGATCATTCAGCCATTTCAACGCCCGGTCGCCACGCGGGCCGTATTTGCCATCCTTGGGCAGGTTCTCCGCGCCCCAGATATTGTCCGCCAGCAGCAAGGCCAGCGTGTGGATCATGCCGAGATTGCTCGTCGTGCCCTTGTAGTTGTGCGCGTGCGTGAACACGTAACGATAATCCTCCAGCAACTCGGTCGGGAACTGCCGATGCCACTTCACATAGCAGTTCAGCGCTCCCCAGTAGAGAAAGCCGTTCGCGCCGATGTTCGTGCTCTGCGCCGCCTCACGCTTCTCGATGGCCTGCCGCATGAACTTCACCCCGTTGGAGACGATCTTCAGCGCAGCGGCCATTTCCCCGCGTTCGAACATCTTCTGCGCCACCCAGCAATGCATGGGCGAGGTGCCATCGAGCGTGGCCATGTCCGCCACCGCGCCGCTCAAGGCGAGATCGGAGCGTGAATCAACATCGTCCGCCACCGCCGAGATGGCAAAAAACTGGCACATCATGCCCACCAGCGCCGCGAGAAGCCGCGTGCAGTGTTTCATGGTGGGTGCGATTTTGACCCTAGCAGGCAAGCGTTTCACAGCGACTAACTTTCCACGGCATCGGCGCTTTGCCAGTCCACATGAGCCGTCAGCGATTATACGGAGACTCGTTCACCCAGTGAAAGCCGCGAGAGATTAGCTGGAACTGCTCCATCGGCTTTTTCCTGAGGTGGATGGTCATCGCACGGCCCTGGAGAGTGCCCTTCAGAATCATGCCAAGCTCATCGGGTTGCGTGAAGGTAAATTGACCGATCTGCTTCGATTTGTCATCCACCTGGAAGAGCGTCAGAGTCTTCTTCGCCATATCCAGCTCATACTGGAGCCCTTGCCTGCCATTTGGGAAGAGTTCGACAATGGCGTGGCCCTCATAGGCACTGATGAGATGGAGCCATCGAGGTGCTTCCTTGGCTGGTTTCGGTAGGTTCGGCGGGAGCGGCGCGATATTGACGAAGGGCACCTTCCAGACGCCGTAAAGAAAGTCATGTTTGGCCTGCTGATCCTTTTGCCAGCTTGCATACGATGACATGGCCTGCGTTCCGAGAAAATACATAGCCAACCCATATTTGACTCCTTGAAATAGCTGATGGCTCAACTTCGTCAGCATGAGTCGAGGTGGGTTGTTCGGTCGGAAAGCGCTGCCGCCAAAGAAGGTCTTCGCTAGCCCCTGAAGATCAGACGCGATCAGAAGCAGGGAGAACGCCACGAGATGTGAACTGAGGAGCTTCACAGGCACATCGAAGCACAGGTTGAGCAGAAGTATCTGCGCTGAAACGGCGACACTCAGAAGACCAGCTGCCAAGGTGGTCCGACGCTGAAGCATGAGCAGCCCGCATAGCACTTCCATGCCTCCCAGCACCATTTGGTAAGCCGGGGCCGATCCAATGAAGGTCCAAAGCATGCGCATGGGAGAAGCGTCACCGAAGCGTTGCATCAAACGCATCGGGTCTGGAAACGGCATCTGCAACGGAAAGAGCTTGGACATACCATAGCTCATCATCATCATCGCCAAGAAGTATCTCAACCAAGCTCGTAGCCACGCCCATCCAGTGATGTAATCCCTGCGCCGATCCAGCAAGCCCCACAACAGGGATAACAACAGCGCCAAAGCCACTCGAACGAAGAAGTGAACATAATCGTAACTCGTATCGCCACTGCCACGTCCGTTGGTAACGACCTCAGCCATACCCGCGATGTTCTTCGCCACCCAGATCACGAGTGGCTCCCAGACAGGAAAATTGGCAAACCAAAACAAGGCACAATACACAGCCACAAACCGAAAGCCGAATCGGAGCCATAACGGCCACGGTGTTACTTCAGGCTGAACATCCGAGACGGCCGATGGTAAGTGCGTCATAGCATCTCAATGCAGCGCTGTGTCTGATACCATCGCAACCAGAAGCTCGTTACGGTTTTGACTTCTTCACCGCCTCCGCCAGCACCTCGACCATGCGCTTTTGGATGGCGGCGGCTTGGGTCATGGCTTCCTGCACGCGGGCACGGCCTGCGGCTCGATCTTCATGCAGCGGTTTCAGTTTGTCCCAGAGCTGCTGGCCGGTGGTTTGGCCGCTTTCGAAGACCCAGTCGGCGAGGCCGAGGTCGCGGAACATCTGACCTTTGACGGTGTCCACGGGGTTGCGGACGTAAAAGGCGGGCGTGCCTTGCGAGAGGGCCATGATGGGCGAGTGGCACTCGGCGCTGACGATGGCGACGGCGCGGGCATAGACGGAGTTGGCTTCGTCGGCGGACCAAAACATGTCGCGCCAAATGACGTTCGGTTTCACATCGGCGGGCAGTGGATCGAGGAGGTGCTCTTTCGCCACGGCGATCTCATAGGTCATCTCGGGGCAAAGGATGACCTTCAGGCCCGTCTCGCGCACCCAGAGTGTGATGAGGTCGCGCAACGGGGCGTGGTCGCGGTCGGCGTGTTGAGCGTTGATGGCGTCAATCGCATAATCCGACTCGTTGCGTGGTGTGTTGCGGACGCGGTAGTAGGGCGTGTAGCGCAGACGCGGCAGCACGCAGATGAACTTGCCCTCCTCCACGCCGATGCGTTTCAGCCAGGCTTTGGCGCGGCCTTCATCCCGCACGTCGATGCCAAATGTGCCGTCGAGGCCAAACTCGATCACGGGAGTGCTCAGTTTCTGGCTCTTCAAGTATTGCAGCGAAAGCGTGTCGCGGGCGAAGATGAACGCCGCGCCATTGAAGACCTCGCGATGCTTGAACAGGCCGTCGAAATGATCGCTCGGCAGCGCGGCGATGACGTTCTTCAGTTCGTCCAGGGTATCGCCCTCCGGACGGTCCTTGCGGTTGGACACGGGATCGAACGATGAGCCGAAGAAGCCATAGGGTTTGCCCGATTTGGCCCAAAGCTCGAAGGTCTTCGCGTGGCGTGCCGGGGTGATGAAGATGTCCGCGTCCTGCCACGCCTGCGCCAAGGCAGGCGAGCTGGCCTTGCCTGAGTCATCCACCTCGCCCTCGGCGATGCGCAGCTTTGGAAACGCTCGTGTCAGCATCTCGCGCTCGCGTTCATGAAGCTGCCACGGCCAAAGCGTGACCGTCGCCTCCGGCAGATAGTGATAAAGCTGCCGAATCGTTCCCGGCACGCGTCCGCTGTCGCCGATGTTCTCGTATTGCAAGGCCTCGCGAAGGAGGATGTGCGGCGGCTCGGCGGCGGCGAGCACGGCTAGAGGTGCGAGCAGCAGGGCGGAGAGAAGGGAGCATTTCAGCATTGTAGAAAGCAGTTGTCGTGAGTGACGATCCTTAATGGCCGCCGCGCTGAAAATCTACCTTCTGCCATTCAGGATCATCTCATTCAGCTTTTGGCGCATCGCTTCCATGTCAGGATCGGCGAAAGCAGTGTCCAGCGTGCTCACGCTGTTCGTATTCGCGCTGGTGCCACTGATCGCGCTGTCGAGTTGGGCTTGGCTGATTTCGCCGGGTGGGCCTTGGGAGCCGTCGCTTCCATTGCTGCCATCGTTGCCACGTGGGATGGCGAAGGTGAAGCGCACGTTTGATCCGTCGAAGCTCACGCCCACCGTCGCCGGGTTGCCGGGGTCCAGCGTGGTGACGCTGTCCACGATGGCTTGGGCAAAGGGCGGTCCCTGCGCCCCGTCATTGCCGGGTGGGCCTTGGCCACCGTCATTTCCGGCGGGGCCTTGGCCGCCATCGCTGCCACGCGGGATGTCGAAGGTGAAGCGCACATTCGTTCCATCAAAGCTCACGCCCACCGCAGCGGGATCGCCAGGGTTCACGGTGTTCACCGCATCCACCACCGCCTGCGCAAAGGGTGGCCCCTGCTGGCCCATCGGGCCTTCCTGCCCCTGTGGGATTTCAAAGGTGAAGTGCAGCGTGTTACCGCTCACACTCACGCTCGCATTCGCCGGAGTGCTCGGCGGCAGGGTGTTCGTGCTGTCCACTTGCGCGGCATTGACGCCGGAGCCGCTGCCGATGAGTTCAATGATTCCGGCAAACTGACCACGGAAACGGTCAGCGTCGATGTTTTGGCCGTTTTGGGGCCATGCTGGGTCGAAAGGCATAAAAGAAGAAGGTGAAAGGTGGAGTCACAAAAACGGGGGGACTCAGGCTTGCCGCCTGCATCCCCCCGTTGAGTTCGCTGAACTTAGGGAATGACGATTTGCGCGATGGGTCCCGGCCCACTTTCGCCCGCACCGTTCACGGAGGTCACTTGGATCTTCACTGTGCTGCCGCTTGGCAGGCCGCTCAGTGTCGCATCGCTATCGGTCACGGTTTCCACCGCACGGAAATCATTGTCCGTGCCCACGATGAGAATCCACACGCGGTAGTGATCCGCACGCAGCCCATCATCCCAGTCCACATGGGTGATGCCAGCACCGCCCGGAGTCGCCGTGGTGAAGCTCGGCGCTTCGGGCGTCTCTTCATCCGCAGGACGGCTGAGGCCAAAGGCGTGCCAGAGCGGGTCTTCCGCGCCCAGCAGTGTCTCCAGCTCGGTGATCATGCCACGGAGGCGCTTGCGCAGATTGGTTTCGGCAGCATCACGGGCGGCTTTCGCCTGTCCGCTCTCGGTCACTTTTTGGTCCAGCGCCGCGCGTGCATTACTGATCGTGGTATGCAGCGTGGTGGCCAGCGCCGCTGTCACCTCCATGTCCGCACTTTCATGGGCGGGGTTGGCGGTGAAGTGGAGTTTCAGGCTGTTGATCAGGCTAAAACGCTCCGCCTGAGTGCTCGGCATTCCTGTGGAGTTGTTCGGCCAGCCCGCCGCACCCCATTCGGTGGTGTAGGCTTCGCCGAAGAACTTCGACAGGCGCTTTTTCGCGTTGGTGATGAAGACCTTCGCCGCGTTGTCCGCCGTATTGTGTGCGGCGTTCGCGTTTTTTCTCAGCACTTGGCAGGCACCGTAGGTGGATTCGGCAGCGCGTGCCGCATCCAGGGCCGGGCGCACCACGGCTTCTGTGTTTTGTTTGAGCCCGATAGCCACTTCGTGGGTATGGGCACCGTCGCACATATCATCGCCGAGTGCGAAAAGGCGGTCGCGTTTATCAGGTAGGGCATTGGAAGCCATATTTTTGGTTCTAGTGGTGCGCGGTGGGTCCTGTGCCCCGAAGCGTGAGCCGTCGCCGAAGAATGCTTGTCCGAATCTAGCCACGTTTTTCGAAGGTGAAGATTGCCGCTGGTTGGTGGGTTCTTCCCTCCGCCGGACAATCAGCCCGATGTGATAAAGGACGAACTGGGCCTGAGGCTATGAAATCCGCGTCCAAAACTCAATCGTGATTTTTTCGCCCCTAAAAAAATCCAAGCAGCAGTGCATTCGAACATGCCCCAACCTCCCCGCTCGGCTGCCCCGCCAAAACCAGCCCCGGACGGCCCAAACGCCGAAAAGGCAGCGTTAAACGGGACGCGTTTAACCCTGCCGACGCCTCGGCTCTCACAGATGAGAGCCGTTTAGCCCTGCCGGGGCCTCGGCGGCCCCAAACGGGACGCGTTTAGCCCTGCCGGAGCCTCGGCTGCTCCAAACGGGAGCCGTCCAGCCCTGCCGACGCGTCGGCTGCCTCAAACGGGACGCGTCTAGGCCAGCCGAGCCGTCGGCTCTCGCAGATGAGAGCCGTTTAACCCCGCCGACGCGCCGGCAGGACCAAACGGGAGGCGTTTAGCGGCTCCAAATGCCAGCCGGTTGTTGGCCCGTGGTCAGCATTTGAAGCCGCCTTTGATCCTGCCGGGGGATTCCCGGCTGGTGCCACTTTCACGAGCGAGGCCGTATTTGCTCAGCCCGCAGCGCCCCGCAGTTCTTGCAAACGCCTCGGGAGCCGAGCGCCCCATGTGACGAGGATTTGTCAGTGCTTGCCTTCGCTCCGCTCCATCGCACGCATGAATCGTGCACCGTCTTCGGGGGACATTAGTCGGCTGATTTCCTCGTGATGACGGTGCTTTTCGTCACGAGTGTGGGCGGGTTTGATGCTGAAGGGGCTGCCGCTGCCGTGGAAGTCGAGTTCGATCTGTTTGATGCGTTCCGCCTGCTCGTCGTTGATGTGGTAGGTGGTCTTCCATTTAACCACGGTTTTTGAAATGGAGGTGGTCCGCTGGTGGATGGAGGAAAAGTGCAGGACAAGTGCGGGAATGGCCAGGAGCAGGATCGGCGCGCCGATGAGCATGGCCTTGTCCCGAAGGGCGAAGGTAGTCGGTGTGGCCGCTGGTTTCTTTTTGCGGGAGAGCTTGCTCATGGGGCCTGCTATTTGAGGTTTTTTGCTCCGCCTAACAACCGCAGCGCATTCATGATGACGAGTAGTGTGGCTCCGGTGTCGGCGAGGATGGCGAGCCAGAGGCTGGTGTGGCCGGTGAAGGCGAGGATGAGGAAGATGGCCTTTACGACGAGGGCGAAGGCGACGTTGAACTGGATGATGCTCAGCGTTCTTCGACCAAGGGCGATGGCCTCGGCCACGCGGGTGAGGTCGTCTTGCATGAGGGCCATGTCGGCGGTTTCGATGGCGGTGTCGCTGCCGATGGCTCCCATGGCGATGCCGACACTGGCGAGGGCGAGCGCGGGGGCGTCATTCACGCCGTCGCCGATCATGCCAACGTAGTGATGCTCGGCCATGAGGCGCTTGATATGCTCGATCTTCTGCTCGGGCATGAGGTCGCCATAGGCTTCGTCGATGCCTGCTTGTCTGGCGATGGCATCGACGGTGCGCTGGTTGTCGCCGCTGAGCATGACGACTTTTTCAATGCCTGCGTCATGGAGAAGAGTGAGGGCGTTGGCGGCTTCGGGGCGCATGGTGTCGCCGATGGCGAGGATGCCGAGAATCTTGCCCTCACAGCCTTCATGCGGCGTGTGGCCGAGGATGGCGAGGGATTGGCCTTGGTTTTCGATCCCGGTGAGCCGGGCTTCGATCTCGGGTGAGCAGATGCCGAGTTCATGCGCCATTTTGTGATTGCCGATGAAGTGCGGGTGCCCGTCGATGATGGCGGTGGCTCCACGTCCGGTGACGGATTGGTATTGGGTGGATTCTACCCAGGTGATGCCTTTGGCCTGTGCGGCGATGACGACGGCCTTTGCCAGCGGGTGCTCGGAATGCGCGTCAATGGCAGCGGCACGGCGCAGGACTTCTTCTTCAGTGATGTCGCCGATGGGGATGACGCCGGTGGCTTGCGGGCGGCCCTGCGTGATGGTGCCGGTCTTGTCCACGGCGAGGGCACGCAGCTTGCCGACGGCTTCGAGGTGTGCGCCGCCTTTGATGAGCACGCCGCGCCGTGCGAGCGCGGTGAGGCCGGAGACAATCGAGACAGGTGTGGCAATGACGAGCGCACAGGGACAGGCGATGACGAGCAGCACGAGGGCGCGGTAAGTCCACTCCGACCACGCGCCGCCCATGAGCAACGGCGGCAGCAAGGCAACCAA
>Ga0209573_1000687_pt1 | contig 64798 bp, 57 predicted proteins | sample TNRBio252014_DNA_FD_185870 | JGI IMG/M metagenome (GOLD analysis project Ga0209573, IMG submission 185870) | Wastewater treatment Type I Accumulibacter community from EBPR Bioreactor in Madison, WI, USA - TNR Reactor_6/25/2014_ DNA (SPAdes)... | ecosystem: Engineered > Bioreactor > EBPR >...
TACGAACCGGGTTCAACCATGAAGCCTTTCGCTGTTGCCCTGGGTCTGGAAAGCGGCAAGTGGAAGCCGGGCACCCTGGTGAACACCGCGCCGATGCGGATCGGACGCTACACGGTGCGTGATACCCATAACTACGGCACGATTGATGTAACCCGGGTGATCAGCAAGTCCAGCAATGTCGGGGCCAGCAAAATCGCGCTGTCCATGCCTGCGGAGCGGCTGTGGCATTTATACCGGAATCTGGGATTCGGCTCGGTCACCGGGATGGGGCTGGTGGGCGAACAACCCGGCGTGCTGCGCCACTTCAGCAAGTGGGCAGAGATCGGCCATGCCAATCACTCGTTTGGCTATGGCTTTTCCCTCACCATTCTGCAACTGGCCCAGGCCTACACTGTGCTGGCGGCAGATGGGGTGCGGCGTCCGCTCACCCTGTTCAAGCGCGACCAGCCGCTCGACCCCGCTGATGAGCAGCGCGTACTGGCGGCGACGGCAGTGCAACAGGTGCGGACGATGATGGAACTGGTGGTGACCAAGGAAGGGACGGGGTTCAAGGCCCATGTGCCCGGCTATCGGGTCGCGGGCAAGACCGGCACCGCGCGTAAACTGTCCCATGGTCGCTATATTAATCGCTATTTTGCGCTGTTTGCCGGCATGGCGCCGGCCAGCGATCCCCGCCTGGTGATGGCGATCCTGATTGATGAACCCCGGGGCAGCGCCTACTACGGCGGCACCGTCGCCGCGCCGGTATTCGGCGCGACCATGGGCAGGGCGCTGCGGTTGCTGAATGTGACTCCGGATGACCTGCCAACCCTGCGTTTGGCGGGCAGCGAACCGGCGGCGGGCGCCAAGCCATGAGCAACACCGTGTCTTGGACGCTGGGCGAGTTGCTGGCCGGTTACGCCGAAGTCCCGGCTGCGTTGGCCCCATGGCCGGTGAATGGTCTGACCGCCGACAGTCGGGCGGTGCAGCCCGGCGACCTGTTTTTCGCGCTGCGCGGCGCTCAGCGTCATGGGCTGGATTTTCTGGACAGGGTCCGAACCGCTGGCGCGCAGGCGGTACTGTGGGAACCGCCGGATGACGCGCACGGCGCCCGGCAAAACGGTGCACTGGCCGGGGAGGGCGCGTCGTTACCGCTGCTGGCCGTGCCGGAGTTGCGCCAGAAACTGGGCCTGATCGCCAGCCGGTTTTACGGTGAACCCTCCGGGCGACTGGCGGTGGTCGGCATCACCGGCACCGATGGCAAAACGTCCTGCGCCCATTTCATCGCCCAGGCGCTGAGCGACGCGGACGCCGGCCCGTGTGGCCTGCTCGGTACGCTGGGAACGGGCGTTTATGGCGCAACCGAACCCTCGCTGCACACCACGCCCGATCCACTGGCGGTGCAAGGCTGGCTGGCCGGGCAGGTTGCCAGAGGCGGACGTTACGCCGCCATGGAAGTGTCTTCGCACGCGCTGGATCAGGGCCGGGTGAACGGGGTTCGGTTCGCCGTGGCGGTATTGACCCATCTGACCCGCGATCATCTGGATTATCACGGCACGCTGGACGCTTACGCGGCGGCCAAGCGCCGCCTGTTTTTTGATCATGCGCCCGGCTGGGCGGTGCTCAATATGGAGGATGCCCTGGGCCGCGCGATCGCCGCCGAACTGCCTGCTACCGCGCCATGGATCGGCTACGGACTCGGCGCGCGCCCGGAACGGCTGGAGCGTTTCGTCTGGGGCGAAGATCTGGCGCTGACGCCGGCGGGTTTGCGGCTCCGCATTCGCTCGTCCTGGGGCGATGGCGAGGTGCAGGCCGGACTGCTGGGGCGGTTCAACGCCCATAACCTGCTGGCCGCGCTGGCAACCCTGCTGGCGCTGGAGATGCCTTTGACCGAAGCCCTGGCCCGGCTGGCGCGCACCACCCCGGTGCCGGGACGTATGGAACGGCTGGGCGGCGCGTCCGGTCAGCCGCTGGCGGTGATTGACTACGCGCATACCCCTCATGCTCTGGAACAGGCGCTCAGCGCCTTGCGCACGCACGGTGGCGGCCGGCTGTGGTGCGTGTTCGGCTGCGGCGGCGACCGTGATCCTGGCAAGCGACCGCTGATGGGCGCGGTAGCGGAGCGGTGGGCGGACCGGGTGATTGTCACCGATGACAACCCGCGCACCGAGGATCCGGAGCAGATCATCATCGCCATTCTGGCGGGGATGCAGCATCCGGAAAGGGTCACGATCCTCCGCGACCGCCGAACCGCCATTCGCCATGCACTGGCCGAGGCCAGCGCCGGCGACCGGGTGCTGGTGGCCGGCAAGGGTCATGAGGATTATCAAATCATCGGCGGAGAGCGGCGGCCGTTCAGCGATCAGGCCGTAGCGCGCGAATTTTTTCTTTTTGAACATCAGGATGGATCACGGTCGCATGAGTGACGCTTTCCCACCCTTGCTTTTGCAAGAAACGGCCGCCCTGCTGGGCGGTGAATTATCGGGCGCTGACGCCGCTTTCAAAACAGTGAGCACCGATAGCCGCTGCCTGCCGGCGGGCGCCTTGTTTGTCGCCCTGAGCGGGCCGAATTTTGACGGCCATGCGTTTGTCGCCGCCGCGCGCGGTCGCGGCGCAGTCGCGGCGCTGGTCAGCCGGTGGATCGACGATCCGTTGCCGCAGCTTCGCGTCGCCGATACCCGGCGGGCGCTGGGACAGTTGGCGGCGGCGTGGCGGTCCCGGTTCACCGGTCCGCTGATCGCGCTGACCGGCAGCAACGGCAAGACCACGCTCAAGGAAATGATCGCGGCTATTCTGCGGCGGCGCGGCCCGACCCTGGCGACCGAGGGCAACCTGAACAACGAAATCGGCGTCCCGTTGACCCTGCTGCGGCTGACCGGCGAGCACGCTTACGCCGTCATTGAAATGGGCGCCAACCACCCCGGCGAAATCGCCGAGTTGACCCAACGGGCGCAGCCGGATGTCGCGATCATCAATAACGCCGGCCCCTGCCATCTGGAAGGTTTCGGCGATGTGGCCGGCGTGGCGCGCGCCAAGGGCGAAATTTTCCAGGGTCTGGGCGCGGAAGGCATTGCGGTGATCAACCGGGATGATCCCTACGCCGATGACTGGACCGCATTGAACGCGGGGCGACAGGTCGTCACCTTTGGCCTGGATGCGCCGGCGATGGTCCACGGTCAGGCGCTGGATGCGCCGGGCAACCGGTTCCGACTCACAGTTCCAGAAGGTGCGGTCGAGATCGGCCTGCCGCTGCCGGGCCGACACAACGTCCGCAATGCGCTGGCGGCGGCGGCGGCGGCGCGCGCGGTCGGCGCGACTCTGGACGATATCCGTCAGGGACTGGAAAGCTTGCAGGCGGTGGGCGGACGACTACAGCGCTTGCCGGGCCGACACGGCGGCGCGGTGATTCATGACGCCTACAACGCCAATCCGGCCTCGCTGGCGGCGGCATTACAGGCGGTCGGCGCGGAACCGGGCCGCAAATGGCTGGTGCTGGGCGACATGCGGGAACTGGGGCCGACAGCGGACGCGCTCCATACCCAGTCCGGCCAAGACGCCTGCCGGGCGGGCTTCGAGCGGCTGTACGCCCTGGGTGAACACAGCCAGGCGGCGGCGGCGGCGTTCGGCGCTGGCGGAACGCACTTTGCCACGGTGGAAACGCTCACGGCGGCGCTGGAACGCGAACTCCACCACAGCGACGCCGCGCCGGTGGTGCTGGTCAAAGGGTCGCGGGGAATGCGGATGGAACGGGTCGTGGCGGCGCTGGCGGCGCCCGGCGCATTTTCCATGGCGCCGGGAGGGCACGACTGATGCTGGTGCTGCTGGCCGAATGGCTGACGGAAAATGTCTACCGGGGCTTCAACGTTTTCCAGTATCTGACCCTGCGCGGTATTTTGGGCGTTCTCACCGCGCTGTTCCTGTCGCTGATCGTCGGGCCGGCCATGATCCGGCGGCTAAGCCGTGACCAGATCGGCCAACACATCCGCGAGGACGGCCCCAAAAGCCACTTTGCCAAGGCGGGCACTCCGACCATGGGCGGGGCGCTGATCCTGGTGGCCATCGCGCTGGCGACCCTGTTGTGGGCCGATCCGCGCAATCGCTATGTCTGGATCGTGCTGCTGACCACCCTGGCGTTCGGAGCCATCGGCTGGCTGGATGACTACAAAAAACTGATTCTGCGCAATTCCAAGGGCTTGTCGGCGCGGGCCAAGTATTCCTGGCAATCGGCGGTCGGCCTGAGCGCGGCGCTGTTGCTGTACTTCACCGCGCAAACCACGGTGGAAACGCAACTGATTGTGCCGTTCTTCAAGGGGGTAGCCCTGCAACTGGGCTGGCTGTTCATCCCGCTGGCCTACCTGGTCATCGTGGGCTCCAGCAACGCCGTCAATCTCACCGATGGTCTGGACGGTCTGGCTATTGTGCCGACCACCATGGTCGCCGGCGCGCTGGCGGTGTTCTGCTACGCCTCCGGCAACCGGATTTTCGCTGATTACCTGGGCATTCCGCATGTGCCGGGGATCGGCGAACTGACCGTGTTCTGCGGGGCGTTGGTCGGGGCCGGTCTCGGCTTCCTCTGGTTCAACACCTATCCGGCCCAGGTGTTCATGGGCGATGTCGGCGCGCTGGCGCTGGGCGCGGCCCTGGGCGTGACCGCAGTGGCGGTGCGCCAGGAGCTGGTACTGTTCGTCATGGGTGGGGTGTTTGTTATGGAGACCGTGTCGGTGATTTTGCAGGTGGCCTCGTTCAAGCTGACGGGGCGGCGCATCTTCCGCATGGCTCCGCTGCACCACCATTTTGAACTCAAGGGCTGGCCGGAGCCGCGAGTGATCGTGCGGTTCTGGATCATTACCATTGTGCTGGTGCTGTTTGGGCTGGCGACATTGAAGATTCGCTAGAGGCGAAAAGTCAAAGGCAAAAGGCGAAACAACCTTATGCAGCAACAGGACATGGCGGGCCTCACCCTGGTGGTTGGTCTCGGCAAAAGCGGGCTGGCGACGGCGCGGGCGCTGCGGGCGCTGGGCGTGGCCTTCGCCGTAACCGACAGTCGCGCTGAACCGCCGGGCTTGGCGGCGCTGCGGGCGGAAAGTCCCGCTGCGCCGCAGTATCTGGGCGGTTTCGATCCAGCGGCGTTCGCCGGCGCAGCGCGGTTGCTGGTCAGTCCCGGCATTGCCGTAAAAACGCCGGTGATTGCCGAGGCGGCGGCGCGAGGCGTACCCGTGTGGGGCGACATCGAACTGCTGGCCCGGTTGACGCCAGTTCCCATCGCGGCGATTACCGGCTCCAACGGCAAGAGCACGGTCACCACCCTGCTAGGTTTGATGACCGAGCGCGCCGGAGTGCGGGCGGCCGTCGGCGGCAACCTCGGCACCCCCGCGCTGGAACTATGGCTGCGGGATGAGCGGAACGCCGCCGCCGCGCCGCCTGAACTGTACGTGCTGGAGCTGTCCAGCTTCCAGTTAGAAACCACCCACAGTCTGAACGCGCGGGTGGCGACCGTACTCAATATCAGCCCTGATCACATGGACCGCTACGACACCCTGGATGACTATGTTGCCGCCAAGCGGCGGATTTTCCAGGGCGATGGCGTGATGGTGGTCAACGCCGATGATCCGGTGGTGATGGCGATGCTCGAACCGGGGCGAGACGTGCGGCGTTTTACGCTCGATGGACCGGATGCGAACGATTTTGGCTTGAGGCAGGAAGGCGGTGAAACCTGGCTGGCGCACGGCCGGGAACGCTGGATCGGCGCATCGGAGCTGCAAATCAGCGGCGATCACAACCTCGCTAATGCCCTGGCGGCGCTGGCGATGGGTCATGCGCTGGGTCTGCGCCGGGAAGGCATGTTGGCGGCGCTGCGCGCATTCACCGGCCTGGCGCATCGCACTACGCTGGTGGTGGAACACGCCGGGGTGCGCTGGTTTGATGATTCCAAGGGCACCAATGTCGGCGCGACGGCAGCGGCGGTGCGCGGTTTGCCGGGTCCGGTGGTGCTCATTGCCGGCGGCGAGGGCAAAAACCAGGATTTTGGCCCCCTGCGCACAGCGCTGGCCGGCAAGGCGCGGGCCGTGGTGCTCATCGGCCGTGATGCGCCGCTCATCGCAGCGGCGCTCGGCGACAGCGCGCCGCTGCATCAGGCGGCGAACATGGAGCAGGCGGTGGCGTTATCCGCCCAACTGGCCCAACCCGGCGATAGCGTCCTGCTCTCGCCGGCCTGCGCCAGTTTCGACATGTTCAGCGGTTATGAGGAACGAGGCGCAGTGTTCGCGGCGGCGGCGCGCAGGCAGGCTTCATGTTGAACAGCGCCGCTGTCGCCGCGCCCGGCGTGGCCTCGACCGTATCCCTGGACAAACCGCCGCGCGCGGGTGAAATGCGCGTCGCGCTGCCCTTCCCCGACAAGGCGGTACTGATCGCGGCGCTGCTGCTGCTGGCGCTGGGCCTGCTGATGGTGGCCTCGGCCTCAATGCCCATCGCTGCGCGCCAGACCGGCCAGCCGTTCTATTTCCTGATCCGCCAGGGCGCATTCGCCCTGATCGGCCTGCTGGCGGCCGGATTCATTTTCCAGATTCCACTGGTCCGCTGGCAACGGGGCGGTCCGGTGCTGTTGCTGGCGGCCATCGGTCTGCTGGTGGTCGTGCTGGCGCCGGGCGTCGGCAAGGAAGTGAACGGCAGCATGCGCTGGATCGGCGTGGGGCCGATTAACATCCAGGTTTCAGAACTGGCCAAGCTGTTCACCTTGATCTATATCGCCAGCTACCTCCAGCGACACGGCGAAGAATTGCGAGTCGCCAATTTCCGCACTTCGGCGCTGGCGCTGTTGCGGCCGATGATGGTGCTGGCCGTGCTGGCCGTGTTGCTGCTGCTGGAGCCGGATTTTGGCAGCGTGGTGGTGCTGATGGCCACCGCGCTGGGCATGGTGTTCCTGGCCGGGGTCAATCTCTGGCAGTTCGGCGCACTGCTGACCGGCACGACGGCGACCATGGCGGTGCTGATCCTGTCTTCGCCCTATCGCCGCGAGCGGTTGTTCAGTTTTCTCGATCCCTGGAAAGATGCGTTTGGCAGCGGGTTCCAGTTGGTGCAGTCGCTGATCGCCATCGGGCGCGGCGAACTGTTCGGCGTGGGCCTGGGGGAAAGCGTGCAGAAGCTGTTCTATCTGCCGGAGGCTCATACCGATTTCCTGTTCGCGGTGCTGGCCGAGGAACTGGGGCTGGCCGGCATTTTGACCATCATGACCCTGTTCGCGATCCTGGTGTGGCGGGCGCTGGTCATCGGGCGCCGGGCGGAACGGCTGGGCATGAAATTCGCGGCGTTTCTGGCCTATGGCGTCGGCCTGTGGTTTGGCATCCAGTCGCTGTTCAACATGGGCGTCAATATGGGCGTGCTGCCGACCAAGGGCCTGACCCTGCCGTTGATGAGCTATGGCGGCAGCAGTGTGGTGGTCATGTGCATGACGCTGGCGCTACTGCTGCGGATTGATGTCGAAACCCGCGCCGGAGGAGTCCACCGCGAGTGAACGCACCACATCCGGTGCTGATCATGGCCGGGGGCACCGGCGGCCATGTGTTCCCGGCGCTGGCCGTAGCGGATCGCCTGCGCGCGCGCGGGGTGGCGGTAGCGTGGATGGGCACCCGGAACGGTCTGGAAGCGACCCTGGTGCCGAAAGCCGGTATCCCGATGGAGTGGATCGGCGTATCCGGCTTGCGCGGCAAGGGCTGGCGCCAGCGACTCCTGACGCCGGTCATGCTGGCGCAGGCGCTGGGGCAGGCGGGCGTTATCCTGCGCCGCCTGCGGCCGCCAGTGGTGCTGGGCATGGGCGGTTTTGCCAGCGGTCCCGGCGGCATCATGGCCCGGCTGCTCGGAATTCCGCTGGTGGTGCATGAACAGAACGCGATTGCCGGTCTGACCAATCGCTGGTTGTCCCGCGTCGCCAATCAGGTGCTGGAGGCGTTTCCCGGCGCGTTTCCCGCCCAACGACAGGCGCTCGTGGTCGGTAATCCAGTCCGGGAAACGATAGCGAAACTGCCGCCGCCAGCAGCGCGCTTCGCTGGCCGGCAAGGTCCAGCGCGCTTGCTGGTGCTGGGCGGCAGCCAAGGTGCGCTGGCCTTGAATCAGCGCGTACCGCAAGCGCTGGCCCTGCTCGGTGATGACGAACGCCCGGACATCTGGCATCAGGCGGGCGGCCGGTTGTACGAAACCGCCGCGCTGGCCTATCGCGAGGCGGGAATAGCCGCGCGGCTGACCCCATTCATCGAGGACATGGCCGGGGCCTACGGTTGGGCCGATCTGGTGCTGTGTCGGGCCGGCGCGCTGACGGTCGCCGAACTGGCGGCGGCGGGAATCGGCGCGGTGCTGATCCCGTTTCCGTTCGCGGTGGACGACCATCAGACCGCTAACGCCCGGTTTCTGGAACAAGGCCAGGCGGCGCTGATCGTTCAGCAGACGGAACTGAGCGCCGAACGGCTGGCGGCCCTCCTGCGGGAACTGACCCGCAACCGCGCCCGGTTGCTGGACATGGCCGAAGCGGCGCGGCGCCTGGCCAAGATAGACGCTGCCGAGCAGGTGGCGCGGGTCTGTCTTGAACAGCAGGCCAAAAGCAAAAGTTAAACTCCACGCCTCCTGAACTTCTTACCTTCACCCTGATTCCTTTCCCGATTTCATGGATAACTCCGTATTGGCAACCATTCCCGAAGCATGGCGCGACATGCGCCGGATTCGTCATCTGCATTTTGTCGGCATCGGCGGGGCCGGGATGAGCGGCATCGCCGAGGTGCTGCTGAATCTGGGCTACCGCGTGTCCGGTTCTGACCGGCGCGCCAGCGCGGTCACTGCCCGACTGGCGCAACTGGGCGCGGTCATTCGTCCTGGCCACGCTGCTGAACACATCGCCGGCTGCGATGGGGTGGTGATTTCCAGCGCGGTAGCCGAGGACAATCCTGAAGTCGCAGCAGCGCGGGCGGCGCGCATTCCGGTGGTGCCGCGCGCCGAGATGCTGGCCGAACTGATGCGCTTCCGCTACGGTATTGCGGTAGCGGGCACGCATGGCAAAACCACCACCACCAGCCTGATCGCCAGCCTGCTGGCCGAGGGCGGTCTGGATCCGACCTTTGTCATCGGCGGGCGGCTGAACAGCGCCGGCGCTAATGCAAAACTGGGCGCGGGCCGCTATCTGGTGGCTGAAGCCGATGAAAGCGACGCCTCCTTCCTGTTTTTGCAGCCGATGCTGGCGGTAGTGACCAATATCGACGCTGATCACTTGTCGACCTACGGCGGCGATTTTGAGCGGCTGCGCGAAACGTTCGTCGAGTTTCTGCACCACCTGCCCTTCTACGGACTGGCGGTGCTATGCACCGATGACCCGCAGGTACGGACGATCCTGCCCCGTTTGACCCGACCGGTGTTGACTTACGGCACGGGGGAGGACTGCGACGCCCGCGCCACCGACATTATTCAGGAGGGGTTGCGCACCCGGTTCCTGGCCCATCTGCCCAATCTCCAGACGCCGCTGCCGATCACCCTGAATCTGCCGGGTCGCCACAGCGTGCTGAACGCGCTGGCGGCGCTGGCGGTGGCGCACGAACTGGGGGTGGCCGAGACCGCGATGCGCCGCGCGCTGCTGAACTTTCAGGGTATCGGCCGGCGCTTCCAGCAGCATGGCGAATTGCAATTGCCGGGCGGCGGCCAGGCGACCGTGATGGACGACTACGGCCATCACCCGCGCGAGATTCAGGCGGTGCTCAATGCGCTGCGCGGCGCCTGGCCGGAGCGGCGGCTGGTGCTGGCGTTTCAGCCGCACCGCTTTACCCGCACGCGCGATCTGTTTGACGACTTCGCCCAGGTGCTGGCCGAGGTGGACGTGCTGATCCTGCTGGATGTGTATCCCGCCGGCGAAAAACCGCTGGCTGGAGCCGATGGACGCAGCCTGAGTCGGGCGATTCGCACGCGCGGCAAGGTCGATCCGGTGTTCGTCGAGCAGGCCGCCGATCTGCCGGCGGCGCTGCCGGGACTGTTGCGCGACGGCGATCTGCTACTGTTGATGGGGGCGGGCGATATCGGCGCCATGGCGGTACAGTTAGGGCGTGATGGGTTGGTGATGAGCGACTAGGGGAAGCGTATGCAACAGACACAACAGCGCACGGTGAGCGATCCAGCTGAGTTCGGCAAGGTCGCGGTGCTGATGGGGGGCTGGTCGGCGGAGCGGGCGGTGTCGCTGAACAGCGGCGCGGCGGTGCTGAAGGCCCTGCAAGCCCGTGGCGTGAATGCGCACGGGATTGATGTCGACCGCGACATTGCCCGGGTGCTGGTCAATGGCGGGTTCGACCGGGCGTTCATCGTCCTGCACGGGCGCGGCGGTGAGGATGGGGTGATTCAGGGCGCGCTGGAGTTGTTGGGCCTGCCCTACACCGGTAGTGGGGTGCTGGCCTCGGCGCTGGGCATGGACAAGCTGCGCACCAAGCAGCTCTGGCAGGGCGCGGGATTGCCGACGCCCCCCTGGCGGCTGGTCGAGAGCGCGGCGCAACTGGTCGATGCCGCTGCGGCGCTGGGTCTGCCGCTGGCGGTCAAGCCGTCGCGCGAGGGATCCAGCATTGGCATCAGCCGGGTGAGCGATCCGGCGCAGTTTCAAGCCGCCTGGGAGCAGGCCGCCGCCTGCGATTCGCCGGTGCTGGCGGAACCGTGGATTCAGGGCCGGGAATACACCGGCGGTCTGCTGGCCGGCGCGGCGTTGCCGCTGATCCGGCTGGAGACGCCGCGCGAGTTCTACGACTATGAGGCCAAGTACCACGCCAACGATACCCGCTATCTGTGCCCCTGCGGCTTGCCGGAAGCGCGCGAAGCCGAGTTGCAGGAACTGGTGCGCCGCGCCTTTGCCGCCGTGGATGGCGGTAGCTGGGGGCGGGTGGACTTGATCGTGGATGATCAGGACCGGCCCTGGCTGCTGGAAGTGAACACCGTACCCGGCATGACCGATCATAGCCTGGTGCCCTTGGCGGCGCGCGTGGCGGGTCTGAGTTTTGAGGAGCTGGTCTGGCGGATCCTCGAAACCAGTCCGGTGCGGCAGTCCTGAGCCGGGGGCGCGATGCGGTTCAGGCAAAAGCGGCGGGGAGCAACCTCCCTGCGACGGGAACTCGCTGGCGCTCCGGGGCAGTGGAAAGCGACCTGGGGACCGCCGCTGCGCTGGCTGGGGGTGGCGCTGGTGCTGGCGGGAGTCGGCTATGGGCTGTGGATCGGCGGCCAGCGATTGCGTGAGCCAGGCGCCTTCCCCCTGCGCAAGGTGCAGGTGGAAGGCGAGTTGCGCAATTTGAGCGAGGCCGATTTGCAACCGCTGGCCAGCGGTTATCTGGGACAGAATTTTTTTACGGCCAATCTGGATGACTTACGCACCGCGCTGGCTGCTCATCCCTGGGTCGAGACCGTTGTGGTGCGCCGCTGGTGGCCGGATACGGTGGAGATCGCCTTGCGCGAGCGGGAAGCCTTCGGTTACTGGGGCCAGGATGAGATGGTCGACGTGAACGGCTACCGGTTCCGCCCTGTGGTAGTGCGTCAGCCCGGCCCATGGCCGCAACTGACCGGCCCTGCGGGGCGTGAGAAGGCGCTGATCCAAGCCTGGCGACAGATTCGCAGTCGGTTGGAGCCGGTGGGCCTGAATCTGACGCGGCTGGTGCAGGACGAACGGCGGGCCTGGTGGCTGTACTTCGATAATGGTCTGGAAGTGTATCTGGGGCGTGAGCGCTTCGAAGAGCGGCTGGCGCGACTGGCGCAGGTTTATCCGCGCGTGCTGGCCGCCCAGGCTGACCAAATTGCGGTAATCGATCTGCGCTACGGCAACGGTTTCGCCGTGCGCTGGAAAATGACTCCCCCGGCTTCGCCGGCGGGGTAGATGCAGGCGGCAAACGGAAGCGGTCATGGCCAGAAAAGAAGAGCAGAACCTGATCGTCGGCCTCGACATCGGCAGCTCCAAGGTGGTGGTGGTGGTCGGCGAGATCGGCCCGGAGGGCGGAGCACAGGTGGTGGGCGTCGGTTCCTGCCCGGCGCGAGGCTTGAAGAAGGGCGTGGTAGTGAACATCGAATCCACGGTACAGTCGATCCAGCAGGCGGTGAAGGCCGCCGAAAGCATGGCCGGCTGCCGGATTCATTCGGTGTACGCGGGCATCTCCGGCAGCCATATTCGCGGCATCAACTCCCATGGCGTCACTGGCATTGAGCGTCGCGAGGTCAGCGCCGAAGATGTGGAGCGGGTCATTGCCGCGGCGCGGGTGGTCGCGATCCCGGCGGATCAGAAAATTCTGCATATCCTGCCCCAGGAATTCATCATCGACGGTCAGGAGGGTATTCAGGAACCGGTGGGCATGGCCGGGGTGCGGCTGGAGGCGCGGGTGCATATCGTCACCGGCGCCGTTAGCGCCGAGCAGAATATCGTCAAATGTGTGCAGCTTTGTCATCTGGAGGTGGATGACGTCATCCTGCAACCTCTGGCGTCCAGCCGGGCGGTGCTGACCCCGGATGAGAAGGAGCGGGGCGTTTGCCTGCTGGATATCGGCGCGGGCACCACGGATCTGGCGGTGTTCAGGCACGGCGCCATCGGTCACACCGAGATCATTCCGGTGGCCGGCAACCAGGTCACCAACGATATTGCCGCCATGTTCCACACGCCCACGCCGGCGGCGGAGGACATCAAGATTCAACATGCCTGTTGCCTGCGGAGCCTGACGCGCGCCAATGAACTCATTGAGGTGCCTGGCGTCGGCGACCGGACCGCACGGACCCTGTCCCGGCGCGAGCTGGCCGAGGTCGTGGAGCCACGCTATGAAGAGCTGTTTGAAATGGCCTGGAGCAAGCTGCAACACAGCGGTTTCGAGCACTTGATCCCGGCGGGGATCGTGCTCACCGGTGGCGCATCACAGGTCGAGGGGGTCATGGAGCTGGCTGAAGCGGTGATGCGCCTGCCGGTGCGTCGCGGCTTGCCGCGCGATGTCACGGGGCCGCCGGATCTGGTGCGCAATCCGATGTACGCCACGGCGGTCGGGCTGCTGCTGTTTGGTTATGAAAACCAGTCGGGTGGGTTGAATCCAGGGTTGAGAGCAGGGCGCAAGGGTTGGTGGGCGCGATTCAAGGGGTGGTTGCAGGGGAATTTTTAGCAATTCGCAAGGGTCATGCCCGCTTGTTTAGCGGGCATCGAATGGGTCGATCGGGTCGAGAATTATTCATGGTTGCGTTTGAGGAGAAGCCGTTATGTTTGAGTTGATGGACTCCGCGAAGAATGAAGTGATCAAGGTCATTGGCATCGGTGGAGGCGGCAGTAACGCGGTACAGCACATGCTCGGGGCCAATATCGAGCGGGTGGATTTCATCTGCGCCAACACCGACGCTCAGGCGCTGAAGTCCTGTTCGGTGCCGGTAACGGTGCAGATTGGCGTCAATATCACCAAGGGACTGGGCGCGGGCGCCAATCCTGAAGTGGGCCGCCAGGCCGCTCAGGAGGACCACGAGCGGATCCGCGAAATATTACAGGGAGCCGACATGGTGTTCATCACCGCCGGCATGGGCGGCGGCACCGGCACCGGCGCAGCGCCGGTGGTGGCGCAACTGGCCCGCGAGATGGGTATTCTGACGGTGGCGGTCGTGACCAAGCCGTTCCCGTTCGAGGGCAAGAAGCGGATGGAAGTGGCGCTGCGGGGGGTGCGCGAACTGAGCGAAACCGTGGATTCGCTGATTATCATCCCCAATGAGAAGCTGCTGACGGTGCTGGGCAAGAGTGCCAGCCTGCTGGATGCCTTCAAGGCGGCCAACGATGTCCTGCTGGGCGCAGTGCAGGGTATCGCGGAACTGATCACCAATCCGGGGCTGATCAACGTGGACTTCGCCGATGTACGCACCGTCATGTCGGAAATGGGCATGGCGATGATGGGTACCGGGCGGGCGGTGGGCGACGGGCGCGCCCGCGAGGCGGCCGAGGCGGCTATCGCCAGTCCGCTGCTGGAGAACGTCAGCCTGTCCGGGGCCAAGGGTCTGCTGGTCAGCATCACCGGCGGCGAGGACATGACCATCGGCGAGTTCGATGAGGTGGGCAATACCATCAAGGAGCTGGCGTCCGACGACGCCAACGTGGTGGTCGGCACGACCATTGACCGCGAGATGCGCAACGAACTGCGGGTGACCATCGTCGCCACCGGTCTGGGTCAGGGCGCTCCCGCCAGCAAACCGGTTCATGCCCGCGACCGGGAAGCTGCGATTCCACCGTTCCGGCTGGTGCGGTCGTCCACCGAGAGCGATCAACCCCGGCATGACTGGTCCAGCAGCCGGCAGAAGGCGGTCGGCGACGGTCTCAGTGAGCGCGGCGAACCCGAGGATGTGCTGGATATCCCGGCGTTTCTACGGCGGCAGGCGCTGGCTCGGCCCGCTGATTAGGCGGAACGGACGCGCTTGGGGAGACGGGCGAATGGACTCGACCGGATGATCAGCGTCAGGCGAAAAACTGGAGCAAGGGCTTTAGCAGTTGAGCAACAGCGTTCGTTGCTAAAGAGAAACAAGTTGCATGATCGCTACGAATTGCGGTATCTTTGCCGCAACGCAAGATGACGTGGCGATTGCCGGCAGGTTGCAACCGCAGATTGACCGGGGTCAGGCGCGCGATTTGGACCCGCGCGGCGCACCGTAAGGCCATGTTCCAGTTCAATTGACGTGTTGGGGGACCTAACGTGATTAGGCAGCGAACCTTGAAAAATGCCATCCGGGCGACCGGCGTTGGCTTGCATACCGGCGATAAGGTCTATTTGACATTGCGGCCGGCGGCGCCCGATAGCGGCATTGTCTTCCGGCGGGTCGATTTGCCCGAACCGGTTGAAATCAAGGCCTGTCCGCGCCATGTAGGCGATACTCAACTGTCCACCTCGCTGGTCAAGGGCAAGGCCCGCATTTCCACGGTCGAGCATCTGCTGTCGGCATTCGCGGGGCTGGGCATTGATAATGCCTATGTCGATGTGAGCGCCGCCGAGGTGCCGATCATGGATGGCAGCGCCGGGCCCTTCGTGTTTCTGATCCAGTCGGCGGGCATCCAGGAACAGAACGCCCCCAAGCGATTTATTCGCATCAAAAAAGCGGTGATGGTTGAGGACGGTGACAAATGGGCGCGGTTTGATCCCTTCGATGGCTTCAAGGTCGAATTCACCATCGCCTTCGATCATCCGCTGTTCAAGGGCCGCCATCAGCATGCGGTGGTGGACTTCTCGACCACCTCTTTCGTCAAGGAAGTCAGCCGGGCGCGCACCTTCGGCTTCATGCGCGATCTGGAATACCTGCGGGAACGGCGGCTGGCGCTGGGCGGCACCTTGGACAATGCCATCGTCGTGGATGATTATCGAATCCTCAACGAGGACGGCCTGCGTTACGAGGACGAGTTCGTCAAGCACAAGATTCTGGACGCCATCGGCGATCTGTACCTGTTGGGCCATAGCCTGATCGGCGCGTTCACCGGTTACAAGTCCGGCCACGCCCTGAACAACCGGTTGCTGCGCGAGTTGCTGGCCGACAGCGCCGCTTGGGAAGAAGTCACCTTCAGCGACGAACGGCAGGCGCCGATTTCCTACTTGCAGCCGGCCCAGGCCACCCGCTGAGGTTTCCCGATTTCGGTTTTACCCTCGGTCCCTCTTCCCCTACGGCTTCCCGGCGATCCCGGGAGGCCGTTGTCATTTTCCAACTGATGCAGTTCGGTCAGCCATGTCGGGCAAAAAACCCGCCGCCGGGGTATCATTCCGCCTTGTAGTTGTTCAGTTTCCCCGTCCTTTACAGGAGAGGATAAACTAACAACAACATCCTTATTGTCTAAAGCATAGTTTAATGGACTACTTTAACCACGATTTTAAACTAGTGGGCTGTCGCAAAAGTTTTGACAGGTTCTCGTTCCCACGCTCCAGCGTGGGAATGCCGTCGAGCCGCTCCAGCGGCACGAGTCCGAAGGTTGACCCGAAACGCTGGAGCGTGGGAACCAGGCGCTAAAAAATAAATTGGTTCTTCAAGGGTTTTTGTGGAGTTGACCCTTCTGGGTGGGATTTCGCTGGTACCAACGTTGCCGCCACTACTCGATTGGTTACGACAATGCGATGCCGCACTGGCCGAAGTCAGTAATGTAACGATAACTGATGCCGATTTTCGCGGTATGGTGTATTCGGGCTTGATGCAACGCTACCGCCGGGTTCACGACTTGGCGCGGATGATTTTAAAAAGACTCTCTACCGACGCTAACGGTCAAATACCAAAACAATCTTCTCGAACCGTGCCTTTTTATCTTAATATGTGGCGGTTGTTCGAGGTTTATGTTGGGGTGCAACTGGCCAAGACTGGAAAGCGTTTCAAACCACAAAGTCAATATAGCCTGCCTTTTACGGTTGATGAAAAGGAGGTTGGCACTATCGGATTTCGTCCAGATTATTATTTGCCTGAAGATAAAGGCGTTATTGTAGATGCAAAATATAAATCCATCATCGATTCCGCCATGCCGGAAGAAGGGAGCCTGATTAGCCTGAGTGGTCTCCAGTTTGCCAAGGGAGTAAAACCAGGAAATGCCGATATATACCAAGTCATCGCTTATTGTGACCTGCTTGCCATAAAAAATCCAGATAGTGTCTTTAAGATAGCGGTTTTAATGGCGCCAGGAGCGCCACAGTGCGAGATTCCAGACCGGTTTGATTGGGATGAATTTGTCGGAAGAGGCGCAGTTCTTGATCTGGGAGCGAGACGGATCATTGTGTTACCCTGCCCGATTCCGAAACGTCAAGCTGTATCGTTCAACGACTATTAAAATGCTTCAACCGCGCCTTAGTTTGGAACTATTGGAGGGAACTATTGGAGATAAGGACCATGCGCACGCCTGGGGATCATGATATTGCGCTTCGGAAGATCAGCACGTTGTAACTGTTTTTATAATTTACTGGAGGAGCATTGATGATGACCTTAGCCGAAACCATTTACCACCATAGCCTCCATTTGCCTGAAAAAGCCGCGCAGGAGGCATTGGATTTTATCGAATTTCTTGAACAACGCTACGGCACAGTTCGGATAGTATCTAAATCACCAAACGATACTAAAGCGTTTCTTGCTCGTCATGCTGGGGTATTAAGTGACGACTTTCCAGATGACATCGATGATTCGGATTTGGGTATAGATGTTCCAAGAGATTCGTTGGAATGAACCTCTATCTGCTGGATACTAATATTTGCATTGCCATGATGAAAGAGCACGCCAGAGTATTAAGCCGTATCCTTGATGTAGGAATGGATTCGTTATTACTCTGCGCGCCAGTCAAGGCGGAATTATGGTTTGGCGCCTGTAAGAGTCAGCGCATTGCGGAAAACCAAGCCCGCTTGCGCCTGTTTTTCAACGATTTACCTAGTCTGCCATTTGACGATGTTGCAGCCGAGCATTTCGGCGATATCCGCGCCGCCCTAGTCCGCCAAGGCAAACCCATTGGCCCTTACGACTTGCAAATCGCCGCTATCGCCCGCGCTCATGGCTTGGTTGTCGTCACCCATAACACCCGCGAATTTACTCGCATACCCGGCTTGATGGTGGAAGATTGGCAGGTTAACCCCGTAGTTTCGTGAGAAAATCTGATGAATATTCTGAAAACCCTTTTTGGCAGCCGCAATGACCGCGTCATTCGCCGGATGCGCAAAGTCGCCGACCGGATTACCGTCCTGGAACCCGGCATCGTCAACCTCAGCGACGCCGAGTTGCGCGCCAAGACCGACGAATTCAAAACCCGCCTGGCGAAGGACGAGAAACTGGATGCCCTGCTGCCCGAAGCTTTCGCGGTGGTGCGCGAGGCCAGCAAACGCACCCTGGATATGCGCCATTTCGATGTGCAGTTGATCGGCGGCATGGTGCTGCACGAGGGCAAGATCGCCGAGATGCGCACCGGCGAAGGCAAAACTCTGGTTGCAACCTTGGCGGTCTATCTCAACGCCTTGACGGGCAAAGGCGTTCATGTGGTGACGGTCAACGACTACCTGGCCCGGCGCGACGCTGACTGGATGGGCCAGATTTACCGCTTTCTGGGGCTGAGCGTTGGTGTGGTGGTTGCCGGGATGAGTCCCGAAGAGAAGCGCGCCGCTTATGCCGCCGATGTGACCTATGGCACCAACAACGAGTACGGCTTCGACTACCTGCGCGACAACATGGCTTTCAGCCAGGAGCAGAAGGTCCAGCGGCCCCTGCATTACGCGCTGGTGGACGAGGTGGACTCGATCCTGATCGACGAGGCCCGTACCCCGCTGATCATCTCCGGTCCCGCCGAGGAAAGCTCCGAACTGTATCGCAAGGTCAACGAGATCGTGCCGCGCCTGACCCGCCAGAAGGAAGAGGACGGGCCGGGCGATTACTGGGTCGATGAAAAAACCAAGCAAGCCTACCTGACCGAGGCCGGTCACGAGCAGGTGGAGACGTTATTGCTGGAAAGCGGGTTGCTCCGGGAAGGCGACAGCCTGTATGACGCCGCCAACCTCGGCGTCTTCCACCACTTGAACGCCTGCCTGCGCGCCCATGCGCTGTTCCATCGCGACGTGGAATACATCGTGCGCGGCGGGGAAATCATCATCGTCGATGAGTTTACCGGTCGCACCATGCAGGGCCGGCGCTGGTCGGACGGTCTGCATCAGGCCATCGAAGCCAAGGAAGGGGTGCCGATTCAGGCCGAGAATCAGACCCTCGCCTCCATCACCTTCCAGAACTACTTCCGCCTGTACCAGAAACTGGCCGGCATGACCGGCACCGCCGACACCGAGGCGTTTGAATTCCAGCAGATTTACGGACTGGAAGTGCTCGTCGTGCCTACCCATTTGAAGATGATCCGCAAGGATATGGGCGACCTGGTGTTCCTGACCCAGCCGGAGAAATACGAGGCGGTGCTGGAGGATATCCGCGACTGTCAGCAGCGCGGCCAGCCCACCCTGGTTGGCACCACCTCCATTGAAGTGTCGGAACTGTTGTCCGGTTTGCTCACCAAGGAAAAGATTCCCCATGAAGTGCTGAACGCCAAGCAGCACGAACGGGAAGCGGAAATCATCGCCCAGGCGGGTCGGCCCGGCGCGGTGACCATCGCCACCAATATGGCCGGGCGGGGCACCGACATTGTGCTGGGCGGCAACTGGCAGGCCGAGCTGAAGGCCATGGATCCCGAAGTCGATGAAGCCACGAGGGCAGCGGCGCGGCAGGCCTGGCAGCAGCGCCATGAACAGGTGGTCGCGGCGGGCGGGCTGCATGTAATCGGCACCGAGCGCCATGAATCGCGGCGCATCGACAACCAATTGCGCGGGCGCTCCGGGCGACAGGGCGATCCCGGCTCCAGCCGCTTCTATCTGTCGCTGGCGGATAACCTGCTGCGGATTTTCGCCTCCGACCGGGTTGCCGGCCTGATGCAGAAACTGGGCATGGAAAAGGGTGAAGCCATCGAACACCCCTGGGTGACCAAGGCGATTGAAAACGCTCAGCGCAAGGTCGAGGCCCACAACTTCGACATCCGCAAGAACCTGCTGGAATTCGATGACGTCGCCAACGATCAGCGCAAGGTGATGTACCGCTGGCGCAATGAGTTGATGGAAACCGAGGACGTGTCCGCCACGCTCAAGGACATGCGCGCCGACGGACTCCAGCAAGTGATTGATCCGTTCATTCCGCCGCACAGTCTGGAAGAACAGTGGAACGTGGCCGGGCTGGAAGACGCCTTGCGCAAGGAGTTTGACCTGAATCTGCCGCTGCGCGCCTGGCTGGACGCGGACTCTGATCTGCACGAGGAACCGCTGCGGGAACGGATTCACGCCGAACTGGAGCAACTCTACGCGAGCAAGGAAGCGCAAGTGGGCGGGCCATGGATGCGCCAGTTCGAGAAAGCGGTGCTGCTGCAAGTGCTGGACAGCCACTGGCGCGAACATCTGGCGGCCATGGACTATCTGCGCCAGGGCATCCATCTGCGCGGCTACGCCCAGAAAAATCCCAAGCAGGAGTACAAGCGCGAAGCGTTCGAAATGTTCCAGGCGCTGGTGCAGCGCATTCATCAGGAAGCTGTCGGCTTTCTGGTGCGCGCCCAGTTTCAGACTGAACCGGCGCCGATTCCAGAGCCGCACCGGCCCGCGCCCGCTGCGCTGCATTTCGTCCACGCCGAGGCGCCAGCGCTGGCGGAAGGGGATGCCGAAGCCGATGGTTCCGGAATCGAGATCCGGCAGCAGCAGGAAGAAGCAGTCCACGCGCCCTTTGTACGCGAAGGTCGCAAGGTCGGGCGCAACGAACCCTGTCCCTGCGGTTCGGGCAAGAAGTACAAGCATTGCCACGGTCAGTTGGACCAGGCCTGATTCCTCATCCAGCCCTGCTCCCGTCCAAGGAGTGGGGCGTTTTTGTTGTCATGGAAACACGACCTATGGATCCTTTTAATGTCGCCGGCCTTCGTCTCGGGACGACTTGCGCCGGTGTTAAATACCCCGACCGCCGTGATCTGGTGGTGATCGAGGCCGCGCCGGGAACCCGCGCGGCCGCCGTATTCACCCGCAACGCCTTTTGCGCCGCGCCGGTCATTGTGGCGCGGACCCATCTGGCGACCGCCAGCCCCCGCTACCTGCTCATCAATACCGGCAACGCCAACGCCGGCACCGGTCGGCAAGGGCTGGTGGATGCGGAAGCGACGTGTCAGGCCCTGGCGGAGCGCACCGGTTGCCGACCGGAAGAAGTGTTGCCCTTCTCCACCGGGGTCATCGGTGAACCGCTGCCGCTGTTTCGCCTCGTCACCGGCTTGCCGGGGGCGCTGGCGGCGCTGCGTCCGGAGGGCTGGATCGAGGCCGCGCACGGGATCATGACCACCGATACCCGACCGAAATGGGCATCGCGCCGCCTGTCGGTCGCTGGGCGGGAGGTAACGGTGACCGGCATCGCCAAGGGCGCCGGCATGATCTGCCCGGATATGGCGACGATGCTGGCCTTTGTCGCGACCGATGCCGAGGTGGAACCGGCCGTATTGCAGAATATTCTCGTTGGAGCGGTCGCCGATTCCTTCAACGCGATCACCGTAGATGGCGACACTTCCACCAACGATGCGCTGGTGTTGCTGGCGACCGGCCAGTCGGGAGCTGTGATCCCGGCGGCGGACGCAGACTGCGAACATTTCACGGCGGCAGTAAACGAGGTGTGCAGCGAACTGGCGCAGGCCATCGTCCGCGATGGGGAAGGTGCGACCAAGTTCATCACCATCCGGGTCGAGGGCGGCCGTGACGTGGCCGAATGCCGGCAGGTAGCCTACACCATTGCCCACTCCCCGCTGGTCAAAACCGCGTTTTTTGCCTCTGATCCCAACTGGGGACGGATTCTGGCGGCGGTAGGCCGGGCCGGGCTGGCCGAACTGGCGATTGACCAGGTGTCGATCCATCTGGATGAGGTGTGCATCGTTCGCGCCGGCGGACGCGCTCCTGAGTACACCGAGGCACAGGGGCAGGCGGTCATGGCGCGACCCGAGATCACGATTCGGGTTGAACTGGGCCGGGGGGCGGCGGCGGCGCGCATCTGGACTACCGACCTGTCCTTCGACTACGTGCGGATCAACGCCGAGTACCGAACGTGAGCGAAGCGGTGCGGGTCGCAGTCGGCATCGTCGCCAATACCGCCGGGGCTATTCTGATCACCCAGCGGCCGGATCATGCCCATCAGGGCGGATTGTGGGAATTTCCCGGCGGCAAGGTGGAAGCTGGGGAAACGGTGACTGCGGCGTTGCGCCGCGAGTTGCACGAAGAACTGGGTATCCGGGTTCAGGCCGCCGAACCGCTGTTGCACATTCGCCACGCCTATCCCGATAAAACCGTGCTACTGGAGGTTTGGCGGGTGACAGCCTACCAAGGCGAACCCCACGGCCGGGAGGGACAACCGCTGATCTGGGTAGTGCCCGCACGGCTGGCCGATTTCGCATTTCCTGCCGCCGACGCGCCTATTATTGAGGCGCTGGCCGCCGTGTGACGACGCCTTCCTGTCCCTGAAAGCAGAACAGCAGCCCAAGGCTGCTGTTTGGATTGGTGGAGCAGAAGGGGATCGAACCCTCGACCTCCGCATTGCGAACGCGGCGCTCTCCCGGCTGAGCTACTGCCCCATGACGAAATGATAATTTAAATCATACAATTTCCAACGCCCATTGGCTAGCCCTCGCGCCTAAAAATCGTGTCCCGCATCGCCATCATCATCCCCGTCCTGAACGAAGCCGCGCTGCTCACCGCCAGTCTGACCCGGCTGCAACCGCTACGTCAGCAACATTGTGAGCTGCTCGTAGTGGACGGCGGTAGCAACGACGCCACGGCAACGCGGGCTGCGCCGCTGGCCGATCAGGTCATCGTCAGTCCCCGTGGACGAGCCGCGCAAATGAACGCCGGCGCCCGCCAGGCCCATGGCGAGATTCTCTGGTTTCTGCACGCCGATAGTGCGCCACCGGCGGATGCAGCGGCTCTCATCCGCGCCGCCCTGGCTCAACCGGATCGGCACTGGGGCCGGTTCGACGTGCGCTTGTCCGGCGGCTCGCCGCTGCTGCGGGTGGTGGAAACCCTGATGAACGTCCGCTCCCGCCTCACCGGCATCGCCACCGGCGATCAAGGCATCTTCGTGCGCCGCGCTCTGTTCGAGCAGATCGACGGCTATCCACCGATCGCGTTGATGGAAGATATTGCTCTGAGCCGCCTGTTGAAACGCCACAGCAAACCCATCGGTCTGCGTCAACGGCTGACGACATCCAGTCGGCGCTGGGAACGCGACGGGATGATTCGCACCATTGTGCTGATGTGGCGACTGCGACTGATGTATTTTTTTGGCGCTGATCCCGAGCGCCTGGCCCGCATTTATTACCGCTCATGAGCAAAGCTTACGAATTCCCGGAAGCCCGCCTGCTGATCTTCGCCAAAGCGCCGGTTCCTGGTCGGGTCAAGACCCGGTTGGCGGGTTCATTGGGCATCCGGGGCGCTGCGGCGCTGTATCAAACCCTGTTGCGCCGAACGTTATCCATCGCCCATGCCGCCCGACTGTGCCCGGTTGAACTCTGGTGCGCGCCGGATGCGCGGCATGGCTTCTTCGTCGCCTGCCGGCGGGAGTATGGCGCACGATTGCGCCGTCAGTGCCTCGGCACGCTGGGTCAACGAATGAATCAGGCTCTGAATCGAACTCTGGCCGCCGGTCATCCAGCGGTGGTGATCGGCGGCGACTGCGCGTCGCTGGGAGAAGCTGAATTGCGTACTGCGTTCGGCCTGCTGGCCGCTGGTCATGAGGCGGTGCTGGGACCGGCGGCGGATGGCGGTTATGTACTGATCGGCCTGAACCGGCCCTGTCCAGCGATGTTCCGGGGCATCGCCTGGAGTACGCCCACGGTGCTGGCGGCAACCCGCCGCCGACTCGGGCGGGCCGGTGTAGACTGGGTCGAGCTGCCGCCCGGCTGGGACGTGGACACACCCGCTGATCTACGGCGGTTGCGGCGCGCATTGATAAACGGGCGCGCTGACGTAGCGATTTGACGCCTGCTGAATCGATGACCCGCGCCCGGTTGCCGTCAAATCCAGCGCCGATTAGACTGGACCGGCTGTTTTGCCCTATTCTCCAAGGATTTCAACGCGACAGTCAGGAACCCATGCCGCACACTTTTTCCTCTGATTCCGTCGGTCTGGTCACGCCCCAGACCCTGCATTTCACTGAACCGCTGGCGCTGGACTGTGGCCGGGCGCTGGCCGACTATGAAATGGTCTACGAAACCTATGGCGCGCTGAACGCCGACCACAGTAACGCCGTGCTGATCTGCCACGCGCTGTCGGGTGACCATCACGTGGCTGGCTATTACAACGAAGATGATCCCGGCAAACCCGGCTGGTGGGACAACTGCATTGGCCCCGGCAAACCGATGGATACCCGCGAATTTTTCGTGGTGTGCTGCAACAACCTGGGGGGCTGCAAGGGTTCCACTGGCCCGACCGCGATCAACCCGGACAACCGCAAGCCCTACGGCCCGGATTTTCCCATCGTCACCGTCAAGGACTGGGTGCGCAGTCAGGCCCGGCTGGCTGACCGGCTCGGCATTCGCCAGTGGGCGGCCATCATCGGCGGCAGCCTCGGCGGGATGCAGGCCATGCAGTGGGCCATCACCTTTCCCGAACGGGTCCGGCATGTACTGATTATCGCCGCCGCCCCCCGGCTGTCGGCCATGAACATCGCCTTCAACGAAGTGGCCCGGCAGGCGATTCTGTCCGATCCCGACTTCCACCACGGCCACTACTACGAATTCGGCGTCGTGCCGCACCGGGGGCTGATGCTGGCCCGGATGCTGGGCCATATCACCTATCTGTCCGACGAGGGGATGCGCGCCAAGTTTGGCCGCGAGCTGCGCGAGGGCAAGATGAACTTTAACTTCAACTTCGATACCGAATTTCAGGTGGAAAGCTACCTCCGCCATCAGGGTCACGCCTTCGTCGACCGCTTCGACGCCAACACCTATCTGCTGATGACCAAAACCCTCGATTACTTCGACCCGGCGGCGGATTTTGACGGGGATTTGTCGGCGGCTTTTCACCGGACGCAGGCGCGGTTCCTGGTGATCGCCTTCACCAGCGACTGGCGGTTTGCGCCGGCCCGGTCGCGCGAAATCGTCCGGGCGCTGGTGCGGGCCGGGCGCGAGGTCAGCTATGCCGAAATCCCGTCGGAGTACGGTCACGACGCCTTTCTGATGCCGATTCCGCTGTACCACGAGGTCTTACGCGGCTATCTGGCGCGGGTCGCCCGGGAGGTGAATACCCCTGTTGAACCGCCGTGCGCCTTAACCTTTATGCCGGATTCCCCGGACGAGGCGAACACCGATGCGGCCTGAACTGGAGCTGATCAGCGAGTGGATTCGCCCCGGCGCGCAGGTGCTGGATTTGGGCTGCGGCGATGGCGCCTTGCTGGCCTATCTGCATGAACACCGGCAGGTCAAGGGCTACGGCCTGGAAATCGACCCCGCCAACATGGTCAAATGCATTCAGACCGGGGTCAACGTCATCCACGCCGATCTGGAAGCCGGGCTGGCCGATTTTGGCGATAGCAGTTTCGACTATGTGATCATGACCCAGACCCTGCAAGCGGTGCGGCAAACCGAGGCGCTGCTGGATGAAATGCTGCGGGTCGGCCGGCAAGGCATCATCACCTTTCCCAACTTCGGCTTCTGGCGCTGCCGGATTCAGATCGCCCTGCAAGGGTTAATGCCGGTGGTCAAGACCCTGCCCTATCAGTGGTACGACACGCCCAACGTGCATCTCTTCACTCTGCGCGATTTTGAGGAACTGTGCCGGCGCAAGCGCATCGATATTCTGCAACGCACGGTCCTCGACCATGCCCATCGTCCCTGGCTGGGGCCGAAACTGTGGCCTAATTTGCTGGGCGAAATCGCCCTGTACCGGCTGGGCCGCGCCTGACCCGCTGCTCAAAACCGGATTCCTGGAGATTCCCATGTTCGCAACGTTCCTGGCGCCTCGCGCTATTCCCTTTTCATCGCGGCAGGGAATTCGCCATCCGCCCGCGCCGCGCTCACGCCGCTCACGCGGTTTCACCCTGATCGAAGTCATGGTGGTGGTGGTGATCCTCAGTATCCTGGCTGCCGTCGTGGTGCCGCGCATCATGGACAACCCGGACAAGGCCCGGGTGGTTAAGGCCAAGCAGGACATCCGGGTGATCAAGAACCAGATGGATTTGTACCGGCTGCACAATTTCCGCTATCCAACCACCGAACAGGGCATGGAAGCGCTGGTGCAAAAGCCGGCGGATGCGCCGCACTGGCAGGAAGGGGGCTATCTGGACAAGCTGCCCAAGGATCCCTGGGGCAAGCCGTACCAGTACCTCAGCCCCGGCCAGCATGGCGACATCGACATCTACTCACTGGGGGCCGACGGTCAGTCGGGCGGCGAAGGCGTGGACGCGGATATTGGCAACTGGAATCTGGATGAGTAGGAAATTAGCGAGTAGCGGGATACTCTCGCGAACGCTCTAACGCCTCCCACCACTCTCTCTCACCATTCGCCCCTCGCTATTCACTACTTGCCCCTCGCCATGACCGCACCGCCGCGCGGCTTTACCCTGATGGAAGTCATGATCGTGCTGTTGCTGGTCGGCATCATCACCAGCTTCGCCGTGCTGTCGGTCGGCGGCGGCCCACGCCAGCGGCTGGCGGAGGAGGGGCAACGGCTGGCGGCGCTGGTGGAACTGCATCAGCAGGAAGCGATTCTGAGCGGTGAAATCCGGGGCATCCAGTTTGGCCGCACCGGTTATGCGATCCTGATTCAGGATGATAAAGGACAGTGGCGCGCTCCGACCGCCGCCGCCACCCTGACCCGCCATGCCCTGCCTGAGGACATCACGTTGAGCTTGTGGATCGAGGGCCAGTCGGTCGATCTGAAAACCACCGGCTCGTTACCGCAGGTGGTGTTGCTATCCAGCGGTGAAACCACTGAATTCATCGCGGTGCTCGGTTTGGTCGATGCCCCCGCGCTGGATGCGCCGTTGTATCGGGTCGCGGGTGATGCGCTGGGCCGGTTGAAAACCAGCGAGGTAGAACAGTGAAGCGCCAGCCCGGTTTTACCCTGCTGGAAGTGCTGGTGGCGCTGGCAGTGCTGGCTATCGCCATGGGCGCGATCATCAGCGCCGCCACCCAGAGCATCAACACGGTTGCGGATCTGCGTGATCAAACCTTCGCCAGTTGGGTCGCGCTCAATCAGATCAATGCCCTGCTGCTGGAGAAGCAACCCTGGCCTGAGGACGGCTCTCGCAAGGGCAAGGTTGAACTGGCCAGCCGCACCTGGCGCTGGGAGGCGCGGTTTCACAAGACCGACGATCCTGATCTGCGCCGCCTTGAATTGATGGTTTATGCCGGCGAAACCGGGCCGGAATTGAGCAAGCGGATTGCTTTTAAAGGTAAACCGCCGGAAAAACCCGCTGCGGATGACCCCAACGCGCCACCCGGTCAAGCGCCCAAAGATGGGGATAAGGATAAGGATAAGGATAAGAACAAAGATAAAAACAAGGATAAGCCGCCTACGTCATGAAACCTTTCCCGCGCGGCTTTACCCTGCTGGAACTGCTGGTGGCCCTGGCGGTGTTCTCCATCATGGCCGTGGCCGCCTACAGTGGCCTGCGCAACGTGTTGTTTACCCGCGCCGCCGTCGAGGCGCAAAACCAGCGGCTGGCGGCGGTGCAAATGGCGGTTTACCGGCTGGAACAGGACATCGAACAAGCCGCGCCGCGCGGCATTCGTGACGAGTACGGCGAGCCGCAGGGCGCGCTGCTCGGCGGTGCGCTCACCAGCGACAGGCTGACCCTGACTCGCGCCGGCTGGGATAATCCCCTCGGGCAGCGCCGCACCACCTTGCAACGGGTTGCCTATCGCCTGCGCGACGGCCGGCTGTGGCGACTGCACTGGCCAGTGTTGGACCGGGGCGGACTGATCGAACCGCGCGAGACGCTGCTGCTGGACCGGGTGCGGGAATTCAAAGTGCGATTTCTGGAACAGGACGACTGGCGCGACGACTGGCCGCCGCCGGTCAGCAGCGGCAATGAGAGTAAACCGGATCCCGACCGCCTGCCGCGTGCGGTGGAAATCAGTCTGACTCTGGAGGACTGGGGTGAAATCATCCGTCTGTTCCCTCTGCCCGGCTGAAGCGCGCACCGCCGCTCCACGCCACGGGAAACGTGCGCGCCGCGCCCGATTTCAGGCGGGCGTCGCCCTGATCACCGTGCTGTTGATCGTCTTCCTGGCCAGCATTGCCGCCACTAGTCTGGCGGCCCTGCAACAGCGGGCGATTCGCCGCAGCGCGGTGCTCCTGCACCAGCAACAGGCCCGGTTGTATACGCTCGGCGTTGAACAATGGGCCTTGATCATTTTGGCGCGCGACCGTCAGCAAAACGAAACCGACCATCCTGGAGAGGAATGGGCCAACCTGCCGCCGGCCCTGCCGATTGAAGGCGGTGCGCTCACTGCCCGCATCACCGATTTGCAAGGCTGCTTCAACCTCAACAACCTGTGGCGGCCCACGCCGGGTGAACAAACCACCGATCCCAACGCGCCGCCCGAGAACCCGGATCCGAACAACCCCCCGGATCCAAACGACCCGGAGGCCACCGCGCCGAAACCCGATCCGAACCAACCCAAGCTGCCCAAACCCGCTAAATCTGGGGGTAAGGCCGGGCTGGAACCGGCGCAGGTCAAAATGTTGCAGCGGCTGCTGGAGGGTCTTGAGCTGAAGCCGGCGCTGGCGCAGGCCATCGCCGACTGGATCGATCCCGATCCTGATCTTCAGTTTCCCGATGGGGCCGAGGACAGCGATTACAATATCCTGAACCCGCCCTATCTGGCTGCTAACCGGCCGTTTCTCGGGGTAGCCGAACTGCGGCTGCTCAAGGGCGTGGATCGCGAGGCTTACGACAAGCTGGCGCCACTGGTCTGCGCCCTGCCGCCCGGCACGCCGCTGAACGTCAATACTGCGCAGGCGCCGGTGCTGGCGGCGCTGAGCGAGGAGTTGAAACCGGCGGAACTGGAGCGTCTGCTGGAAGACCGGCCAGCGGAAGGCTATAAGAATGTGGACGAGTTTCTGAACGCGGCCAAGATCAATGCCGTGGAAGCCCCGGTCAAGGCGCTGCTGAGCACGGACAGCCAGTATTTTCTGCTGCGGGCCGAAGTGCGGGTGGGCGATGGCCGTGCGATGCTATACAGTACGCTCTATCGTGATGAAAACGGCGTTCGCGTTCTGCGACGTGCGTTCGCTCCCCAGGATTAGCGGATTCCCCCTGTGCCGGCTCCACTGTGCTTTTTTCGCTTCCCAACGCCCGATGTGGTCGAGTGGCTGCGCGCTGATAGCGCGATTCAGCGCGGCTCGTGGGCTGAACTGGCTGAGCAGACCATTGGAAGCCGGTTATTGCTGATTGCGCCCGGCGAGGCCATTACTCTGCATCAGGTTCCCCTGCCCAGCCGTAAACGCTCCACCTGGGCGCGCGCCGTGCCGTATGCCCTGGAAGATCAGGTGGTCGAAGACATCGAGACCCTGCACTTCGCGCTGGCGAGCGCCCCCGACGGGGATTGTCTGCCGGTGGCGGTGGTCAGCCGGGACACGCTGCGCGGCTGGCTGGACGCCTGCGCTCAGGCCAGTCTGGTTCCGGCGGCGATCCTTCCGGAACCGCTGCTACTGCCGTGGCAGGAAGGCGATTGGAGCCTCCTGCTGGACGGGCAGCGAGCCGTGGTGCGCACCGGGCGCTGGGACGGCTTTGCCACCGAGCGGGACTTGCTGGAACTGCTGCTGAATCAAGCGCTGGTCGATGCCGGTGACGCCAAGCCGCAACGGTTGCGCGTCTGGGGCCATCCACCGCCGGCTTTGGCCGAAATCGGCCTGGATCCCCTGATCGAGGACAGCGCCCCCGAACCATTGTCTGTCCTCGCCAGCGCCTATCAGCCTCTGGCAATGATTAACCTGTTGCAGGGCGGCTATAGCCCGCGCGCGCACTGGGGCCGCTGGCTGCGGCCCTGGCGAGCGGCGGCGGCTTTGGCCGGTCTCTGGCTGCTGGTCCAGGGCGTCAGCCAGATGCACGAGTATTGGAGTTTGCGGCGCGAACAGGTCGCGTTGCGGGCGGCGATGGAACAGGTTTACAAGGAAGCCGCGCCCAGCGCGACCCGGATCGTGAACCCCAAGGTGCAACTGGAAACCCGGCTGCGGGAATTGCGCCCGACCAGCGCCAGCAGCGGCGCATTCCTCGAACTGCTGTACCGGGGCGGCCAGCCGCTGGTCAGTTTCACGGACGTGACCTTGCGCGGTTTGAGCTATCGCGACGGCCAACTGGATTTGGATTTGCAAGGCGGTAACCCGGAAGTGCTCGACCAGCTTCAGCAAAAATTGAATCAGCAACCGGGATTGCAGGTCGAGATGCGCACCACCCAGAGGGAAGGTCAGGTAGAAAGCAAAGTGACGCTCAAAAGGACGACTTCATGAGAGCTTGGTGGGAAAGTCTGAGCGTCCGTGAACGACTGCTCACCGCAGGCGGCATGGCGTTGTCTGTGGTGCTGCTGATTTACGCGCTGCTGTGGCGCCCGTTTCAGATCGATAGCCGCCGCTTGCGGCAAAGCGTCGCCGAGCAGCGCGCCGAGTTGGCGGTCATGCGGCAGATGGCCCAGGAAATCCAGCAGTTGGGAGGTACAGCGGCTAAGCCGGCAGCGGTCGATGGTCGCTCCCTGTTGACTCTGGTGGACCAGACCGCGCGGGCGGCGGGTTTGGGCGCGGCGCTCAAACGGGTCACGCCCCAGGGCGAGGACCGGCTCGGCGCACAGTTCGACGCGGTCGAGTTCGACAAGCTCATTCCCTGGCTGCGCGCCCTGGAGCGCGATCATCGCATCGCTATCGTCAATCTGAGCGTGGACCACGCCGGGCCGGGCCGGGTCAACGCCCGCATCATTCTGCAAGGCGCTCGCTCATGAAGCGCATCCTGCGGTATGGCCTGCTGGGTCTGGTGGTCTTCCTGCTTTCCCTGCTGATGCTGACGCCGGCGACCGTGGTGACCGACCAACTGACCGACCGGTTGACCGGCTTCAGCGTACAAAGCGCCGAAGGGCTGGCCACCGAAGGAGTGGCGCAGGGGGTTTCCTGGCGCGGCATCCGCATCGAGAAACTCAACTGGGACTGGCAAGCGCTGGCGCTGTTGACCGGCTGGCTGGAGCTGCGGCTGAATACCGAAGATCCCGAATTCAAGCTCAATGGCAACGTGGCCATCAATCCAGTCCGCCGGCTGCGCTTTCGCAATCTCAGCGGGCGGTTGCTGCTGGCCCGGCTGAGCGGCGCGCTGGCGGGATCGGTGAAACTGCCGTTGCAGGGGGTCGTGGAATTCAATCTGCGGGATTTATACCTCAGCGCCGCCCGTCAGCCGCAGACCGCCAACGGCGTCGTCTCTCTGCTGAATCTGCGCGCCACCCTGGGCCAACCCCTGAACCTGGGCGATTTTACGATCCAGTTGACCCCCGCCAATCCCGAAGGCATCCGGGGCGCGGTCAAGGATAATGACGGACCACTGGCGCTGGAAGGGACGCTCAACCTGCTGCCGGATGGCCGTTACCGGTTTACCGGCCAGGCGGCGGTGCGCGATGCCAACAACCCGGCGCTACGCCAGATGATGAACCTGCTGGGGCCACCGGGCGGCGATGGCCGCTGGCCCCTGGATTTTTCCGGCGTCCTGCCCTGGTAAGGCCAGGACTGGAACCATGAACCACTGACTGCCTGATTTTGAGTAACTACCGAGAGAGTACGCGCCGATGCAACCACGATCCCGCAGATTGTTGATTCTCCTGACGATGCTGGTACTGGCCGCTTGCGCCACCGAGCCGGCGCCACCAAAGCCCAAGCTGTCGGCCTATGATGACGCCGTCTTTCCCGCCCCGCCGGCGCTGCAACCGCAAATCGCATTCTGGCGCAACGTCTATTCGACTTGGGGTCGTCACCAGGTCGCGCTGCACGATAATCGCTATCTTGACCTGGTGTACGGGGTGTTGATCCTGCCCGGCGATGTCGGCGAGAGCCAGACGGCCGAGCAGAAGGATTTCGTCAAGGGGCACCAGAACAATCTGCAAGCGATCCTACGTCAACTGGAATATAAGGCGGCGGCCAATGCGCCACTAACGCCCGCCGAACAGGCGCTGGCAAACCGCATCCGCGCCAGCAGCGGTGGTTCGGGGGCGCTGGCCGGAGCCAGCGAGCGACTGCGCACGCAGCGTGGTATGCGCGAACGCTTCAAGCGGGGACTGGAAATCAGCGGCCGCTACGATGCCGCCTTTCGCGGCGTGTTCCGCGAGGCAGGTTTGCCCGAGGATCTGGCTTACCTGCCGCATGTTGAATCCTCTTTCCAAAACCATGCCGCTTCCTCAGTGGGTGCGACCGGCATGTGGCAATTCATGCCCGACACCGCCCGCCATTTCGGCATGCTGAATGCGGCGGTGGACGAGCGGCGCGATCCCGTCGCTTCGGCCCAGGGCGCAGCCCGCTATTTGCGCAATGCCCACGACCGTCTGGGAAGCTGGCCATCGTCGCTGACCTCCTACAATCATGGCGTGGGCGGCATGAAACGCGCGCAACAAGCCTTCGGCAACGATTTTGTCGCTATTGTGCGTAATCACTCCGGAACCGGTTTCGGTTTTGCTTCACGCAATTTCTATACGGAATTCCTGGCCGCCCGCGAAATCGCCCGCAATCCTCAGCGATTCTTCCCGGAAGGCGTTCGCTACGAGCCGCCGCTGAATCTGGATCGGGTGCGGCTGCGGCAGGCCGTGAACGCCGGGGCCTTGGCGAACTATTATGAAGTCAATCGCGGGGAACTGATTCAACTGAATACTGCCTGGAAACCGGCGGCGCAAACCGGCCAGATCGCGCTGCCGGCGGGGACTCTGGTGTGGCTGCCGGCAGGAACGGTGGAGCGGCTGGCGCAACGGGGCGTTGCCGACCGGGGACTGGCCCTCGCCGATCCGGTCGCCACCAGTCGGCTGCGTTAATGGGAGAATGATCGCAGCGGAAAGAAAAAACCCCTCCTGACCGGGAGGGGTTCGTGGTTCACAGGGACCTGAATCGGTTATTTAACCCAGTTTCTTCAGTAGTTCCGCCGCCCGCCCCTTCTGTGCAGCGCTGCCTTCCTGCATGACATCCTCCAGCAGACTGCGCGCCCCGACCTGGTCTCCCATATCCAGATAGGCCGAGGCCAGATCCAGCTTGGTTTCCACATAATCGGAAGCATCCAGGGTGCGGCTTGGGGCATCGGCCTTGCCGCCGAGTTTCAGGGTATCGCCCCCCAAGCCCTGCAAGGCATTGTCCAGATTGAACGCATCTTCATGCGGGTCGGGTCGGCCCAGTTCCTGGGTGACATCGGTGAACTCGAATTTCAAATCCGCTGGCCGGGGTTCAGTCGGTTTGCTGGGCGTAGAAACCAGGGAAGGAGGCTCAGTCGCCGGTTCAGCGATACCCAGTTCCAACGGCGGCAGTTCGACCGGTTTGCCCGCTGTTGCGGCAGCGACTGGCTTCATTTCCAGCGCGGGCAGCTCAGCCGGTTGCAGGCGCGCAGTCTTGTCCAGCCCCAGATCGCCAAAATCGAAATCCAGGCCATCCAGCCGCAGTTCAGACGGCAGTTCCGCCCGCAACTGGGAGGGTGTTTCCTTGCCCGATTCCGGCGCTTCGGCAGGCGTTTCGGCGAATGGATTGACTGGCCGACGGGTTACCGAGGCGGTGGGCGGCTCGGCTTCGAGCAGCGGCGCCTTGATATCCCGCGAAGGGGTCGCCGCACCCTGCCGGGCGGCGGGCGGCGCCGCGCCTTCGCCGGCGCCGAACTCGAAATCCTTGAGCAGTTCTTCGATGGGCCGGGGTTTGGCCGCGCCGGCCGAACCGGGAGCGGGTTCAATCCTGTCGGGAGTCGCTGCGGCGGTAGACACCGCATGAGCCGCCGCGGCTGTCGCCAGGCTCGCGGCGGGACGGGGACGCACGGAACGCGATTCACGCGCCCGGGTCTGGGCAGGCGCGGCGGATGGCGGTTCAACCGCAGCCAGTGAAGCTTCGTCCGATGGCGCAGCGGTTTCGTCCGGCGTTGGTTTTGGCCGGGCTGGACGCCGCAACAGCGGCAATAACACCATCGCGGCAATCGCCAGCGCAATCAGCAGGATGGCCAACCAGACGACCGGGTTGCTCATCCAGGATTCGGATTCGATTTCGGCGGCAGGTGCGACTGCCGGCGGTGGGGCTGCGGCAGGCGGCGCTGCGGTCGGGGATGCAACCGTCTCCGGCACAGGCGGCGCTGCGGCAGGAGGCGTAACCGTCTCCGGCGCGGGCGGAGTTGCTGTCACCGATGCAGGCGATGGTTCCGGTTCAGGAATCGCGGCCCGGGGGACGATTTCCTGCAAGGGTTCAGCCGGTGGCAACGGAGCCACGGGTGGCGCTTCGGCAACCGCCGGCGGCGCGGCGGTGGGCGGTGGCGTTGATGCCGGCTCGACGGGCGGCGGCAACGGCGTTACCGGCTCGGGGGTCGTTACGATGGGTGCGGGACTGGGGGCCGTGGTGGTGGTGTCCGCCGGCGGGGGCGTGACGGCCAACTCAGGCGCTGGAGGAGGCGCAGACGCGCTATCCGTTGCTGCTGGTGGCGGTGCTCCCTGCATCCCCAGCGCCTGCGGCGTCGGCACCTTGAGGGTGACGCCAACCCGCAGCGTGTTGGGATTGCCATTGCTAAACGCCGCCGGATTGCCCGCGATCAGAATCGCCATCATCTGCGGAATGCTGACGGCGGTCGAGGGGCGAACCCGGTTGGCAACCGCCGTCAAGGTCTCGCCTCGCCGGATCGGCCCATAAAACGATGCGCCTTCAAAACTGACCGGCGGCGCAGGCGGCAATTGCGGAACTGCGGGCGCTGCCGCGACCGGCGGCGCGGCGGCGGCGACCGGCGCTGGGATCGCGACCGGGGGTGGAGGGGGCGGCGGCGGCGGTTTGCGGTTGGCGTACAGTTCGGGATCGAGCTGCACGGTAAACTCGCGAATCAGCCGGCCACGCGGCCAGACTACTTCCAGCAGCAGATTAAAATTGGGTTCGCGAATCGGTTCAATCGAGGTAATTCTAACGACGTTCGGGCCGCCTGGCGGGGTCTGCACCGCAAATCGCAGCTTCGAGAGCAGCGCCAACCGCTCGACCCCTGCCCGGTCGAATTCCTCCTGACGGGGAATCCGCACGGCCAAGCCGGTCAGCTCAGTGGGATTGCTGACCATCAGGGGCAATTCGGCCTCGAAGGTCTGATTGAGCGTCGAGCGTACCTCAAGTGGACCAACGCCCAGGGCAAAGGCGCAGAGCGGCGCCATCAGCCCAACCCAAAAACAGAGTCGGAATAATATCCGGGTTGGCATGAATCCTGTCTCCCTTCCGTCGCCGGACTCGTGGGACCGGCGGAATTCGCTTGGATGGCGCTGCCGGTTATTTGACCGGCGGCTTTCCCGCTTTACCCCCTCGAAACAAGGCGCGGCGGGATAAAGCTGCCCTTTAAAGATACTCCTTAATACAACGGATTTCCGCGCCGGCGCCGGTGAATAACGCAATCACCGGCGACCTGCCCGGTTTTCTCAGTCTTCTCAAGCTTCGAGCAGGATGCGCAGCATCCGCCGCAGAGGTTCAGCCGCGCCCCACAGCAACTGATCGCCACAGGTGAACGCGGTCAGATACTCCGGACCCAGGTTGAGCTTGCGCAAGCGACCGACTGGAACAGTCAGGGCGCCGGTCACGGCGGTGGGAGTCAGTTCGCGCATGGAAATCTCGCGCTCGTTCGGCACGACCTTCACCCAATCATTGGCGGCGCCGATGATGTCGGCCAGTTCATCCAGCGGTACAGCGCGGGTCAGCTTGATCGTCAGCGCCTGGCTGTGGCAGCGCATCGCACCGATGCGCACGCACAGGCCATCAATCGGAATCGGGTGATCCGAACAGCCAAGAATTTTGTTGGTCTCGGCCTGGCCCTTCCATTCCTCGCGGCTCTGGCCGTTATCGAGTTGTTTATCGATCCACGGGATCAGGCTGCCGGCCAGGGGAACGCCAAAGTTCGCGGTAGGAAAGTCGCGGGCGCGCAGCGTATCCGCGACAATGCGGTCGATCTCCAGAATCGCCGACGCCGGCTCGGCCAACCGCTCCGCGACGGAACCGTAAATCCTGCCCATCTGCTCGATCAACTCGCGCATATTCTGCGCACCGGCCCCGGATGCCGCCTGATAGGTCATGGCGGTCATCCACTCCACCAGCCCGTGCGTGAACAGCCCGCCCAGACCCATCAGCATCAGGCTGACGGTGCAATTGCCGCCGATGTAATCCTTCGCACCCTGGGCCAGTGCGGTTTCAATCACCGCCCGGTTGACCGGATCGAGAATGATGACCGCATTGTCCTTCATCCGCAGCGCCGAAGCGGCGTCAATCCAGTAGCCGTTCCAGCCGGCCGCGCGCAATTGCGGATAAATTTCGTTCGTGTAGTCGCCACCCTGACAGGTCACAATGATATCCAGCGTCTTCAGTTCGGCGATAGACCGGGCGTCCTTTAACGCCGGCGTCTCCCGTCCGATGGCTGGACCCTGGCCGCCCACGTTGGACGTGGTGAAAAACACCGGATCGATCAGAGCAAAATCGTTTTCCGCCCGCATCCGCTCCATCAGGACCGAACCTACCATGCCGCGCCAACCGACCAAACCGACTCGCTTCATCATCACGCCTCACTTGAAAATTTGCCCAGAGCGGCCATTTCCGCTCGAAAACCCTGATTCCTGACCACTCGCCACTCGCTACAGCGCCGCCACCACGGCATCGCCCATGGCTTGGGTGCCGACCGGGATCATCCCAGGCGCCATGATATCCACCGTGCGCAGGCCCTTGTCCAGCACCCGTCCGACCGCCTGTTCGATCCGCTCGGCCTGCTCCGGCTGGTTCAGACTGTAGCGCAGCAACAGCGCTGCCGACAGGATGGTCGCCAGCGGGTTGGCCATGCCCTTGCCCGCGATGTCGGGGGCGGAACCGTGAATCGGCTCGTATAGCCCCTTGCCGTGGGCATCCAGCGAGGCCGAGGGCAACATGCCGATAGAGCCAGTCAGCATGGCGGCGCAGTCGGAAAGAATATCGCCGAACAGGTTGCCGGTCACGATCACGTCGAACTGTTTCGGCGCACGGACCAGTTGCATGGCGGCGTTATCCACGTACAGATGCGTCAGCGCCACGTCGGGATAATCCCTGGCGACCTGCTCGACCACCTCCCGCCACAGTTCCGAGGTTTCCAGCGCGTTGGCCTTGTCCACCGAACACAGGCGCCGGGAACGCTGGCGGGCCGCCGCGAACGCGACCCGGGCGATGCGCTCAATTTCCGACTCGCGATAGATCATGGTATTGAAGCCTTCGCGTTCGCCGCTGGCCAAGGTGCGGATGCCGCGCGGCTGGCCGAAGTAAACGTCGCCGTTCAGTTCGCGCACGATCAGCAGATCCAGCCCGGCGACCAGTTCCGGCTTGAGCGCCGAAGCGGCAGTCAGTTGCGGATAGAGAATTGCCGGGCGCAGATTGGCGAACAGGCGCAGGTCGGCGCGAATCGCCAGCAACCCCTGTTCCGCGCGCAGCGGCCGGTCCCGCTTGTCCCACTGTGGACCGCCGACCGCGCCGAGCAGAATCGCATCCGCAGCGGCGGCCTGGCGACGGGTTTCCTCCGGGTAGGGCGCACCGAGCGCATCGACCGCGCACCCGCCCAGCAGGCCATACTCCAGCGTCACCTCCAGGCCATAGTCCTGACGCAGACATTCCAGCACTTTCACCGCTTCGGTAACGATTTCCGGGCCGACGCCATCGCCGGGAAGAATTAAAATCTGGGGGTTCATGGGCTTTTATGTTTCTGGGTTGTCTTGAAATCAGACCTTCAGGCTAGCATATCTCTCTTCACTTCCCACCGATCACGACGCCATGCACCGCGATGATATTTTAGCAATTCTGGTTTCGCTCGGCATCACCGGCCTGTTGCTGTGGGGACTGGTGTATTTAGTAACCGAGTGGTGGGGACGATTGCCGAAAGCGGTCGCCCTGATCCTGTTCATTCTGTTAGCGGTCATGGCGATTGGCTATCCGATCTATGCTCTGGCGCGCTGGTCAGATCGCTATCTGGCGCGGGTGCAGGCCGCGCGCGCGCAAGGACAGAAGCCCCCGGATTGAACGCCCTCCTCCTGTCCTGCCGGTAGCGTGCGGCCTCATGTTCGGCCTGTTCCAGAACTGGCGTCGCCGCCGCCTGCTCAACCGCACCCGCCTGCCGGAAGCCGAATGGCGGGCGACTGTCGCCAATCTGCCGGTGCTGAAGGGTCTAACGCCAGCGGAACAGGAACGGTTGCGTGATCTGGCGACGCTGTTCCTGGCCGAAAAGGCGCTGGATCTGGCGGGCGGGCTGGAACGAACCCCGGAGATGGGGCCGCTGATCGCCGCCCAGGCCTGCCTGCCGATTCTCCATCTCGGGCTGGACTATTACCAGGACTGGCGGGCGGTGATCCTCTATCCCGAAGGCTTCCTCGCCCATCACGAATACACCGACGCCAACGGTCTGGTGCATAGCGTCCACCGGCCGCTGATTGGCGAGGCTTGGGAGCGTGGCCCGGTGATCCTGTCCTGGGCCGATATTGTGGACACGCTGGACCAGCCGGGCCTGAACGTGGTGATTCATGAGATGGCGCACAAGCTGGATATGTTGACCGGCGCGGTCAACGGCTTGCCGCCGCTGCCCTCGGAGAAGGCAGTGCGGGACTGGAGCCGCGCTTTCACCCAGGCTTATGCGCATTTGAGCCGGGCGGTGGACCGGGGCCAGCCGACGGCGCTGGATATTTACGCCGCCGAAAGCCCCGCTGAATTTTTTGCCGTCGCCAGCGAAGCCTTTTTTGAAACGCCGGCGGTGCTTGCCGATGCTTATCCTGCGGTTTACCTCCAGTTGCGGGCGTTTTACCGGCAGGATCCGCTGGCCCGGCAGACCGCTAGCGCTTCCCTTCCAGCCGCAGCCGTCCCTGCCGATCCACGATCTGAATTCGGGTAAACCCGGCGTTCGGCAAGGTCGCCAGCAGGCACGGTTGCGTGATGACCTGCGCCAGCCGGCGGCCAGGCGCTGGCTCGCGCCAGTTCACCCGCACCGTCAGCACCCCGTCGCGCACCGTGGCCCTCTCGTCGGCCAGCGTCAGCCCGTAACCGGACGAAGACTGCTGGCCCATCGCGATCAGCAGCACCCCCTCGCGGGGGAAATCCACTGCCGGCGGGGGCGGCGGCGTCATCCACTGATTATGGAGCTGCGCGTACACAGTGCGCCATTCACCCGGATCGACGATCCAGCGCACCGTGGGGCGACTCAGCCCGCCGCACTGATCCTGGCTCTGCAAGGCGGCCAGGGGCAGATTCGCGGGGGCAGCCACGGGATCGCCGGGCTGAGCGTAACCCACCAGCGCCAGCACCAGGATTACCCCCATCCCGCTGAACCGGCTCATGGCGCGGAGGTCATGATGCCGGCATTGATCCCGAAATTCAGCAAGCTGGAATCAATGACCCTGGAAGCCCCGCCGGATCCGCCACCCACGGCGGTCACCGCCTTGCGGGCGTTGATCAGCCCGTAGCCGAACTGGTCATCCTTGCCCGACGCGCCGAGATCATCAGTCAACGCCCCGCTGGTCAGCAGTTCGGCAAAGCGCTGCGGCGTCAGACTGGGCGCGACCGCCTTCATCAACGTCGCCACGCCAGCCACATGCGGCGTCGCCATCGATGTACCCTGCCAAACCGCGTAGCCGTTCACCAATGCGCCGCTACCATCCGAGGTCGCCGTGCTGAGCACCCCATCCGGCTTGCCATCGCCATTGACATCCTGCCCCGTATTGCCGCCGGGGGCGACCACACTGACCCAGGAACCGAAATTGGAGTACGGCGCCAAGGCTTTGTTGATATCCACCGCGCCGACCGCAATGACGCCGGCAAAGGCGGCGGGATAGTTCATTTCGCTGACGCCGTCGTTACCGGCAGCCGCGACCATAATGACGCCAGCGGCGCGAACCTGGTCGTAGACGGCCTGCGAGCCGGGCGTGAATCCGGGACCGCCAATACTGAGATTGATCACATCGGCGCGACGCGGCGGCGTCGTCCCCGAATCGTTGGCCAGTCCAGCGGCGAAGCGTATCGCCTGTTCGATGTCGTAATCAGTGCAATTGGTCCGGCCGCATACCCGCAGCGGCATGATCTTGGCCCCGAATGCGATGCCGGCGACCCCAACTGCGTTGTTGGTCGCCGCCGCCAGGGTCCCGGATACGTGAGTGCCATGGAAGGAGCTGCCGCCATCCGGATTATCGCCGACATCTTCCGGGTTGGGATCGATCCCATCGCCATCGCCGGCGTTGACTGGATCCTTGATGAAGTCGTAACCGGCCACCCATTGCCCTTGCAGATCGGGATGGCTGAACACCAGACCGGTGTCAACCACCGCCACGATAACGTTAGCGCCGGTCGTTACATCCCAAGCCTGTGGCAGACTGATCTGCGGGTAATGCCACTGGAGCGGGTAATGAGGGTCATTGGGAGTGAACAAAATCTGGCGGATATAGTTAAGTCCCGCCAACTCCACTTCGGGATCGAGCGCCAGCGTTTTGAGTTGATACAGAGTCGCCAGCTTGTCCCGCGCCACCGGCTCGGGAGGCTGGAATCCGCCAGGGAAGCCAGGCGATTCGATACTGGCCAGCGTCCGATAACCTTCGATCTGCCGCAATCCAGCCAGATTGAGCAGAGCGTTGCGCTGTCGAGGTTCGTTTTCCCGGCCCTCCAGCGCGCCCATGATGCCGGCCTGGGTCTGCAAGACGCTCCGGGTTCCCGCCGCACGCTCCGAAAAGCGCACAATCGCTTCGCCGGCGACGAAGCGGTCGCTCAGGCGCAAACTCGGTGCCGCCCGTCCTTGCGCCTGGTCAATACGCAGCTCATAACGGGATGCGCCCCGGTTCGCCCCCACCAAGGCCAGATAGTCGCCATCCTGCTTAACCGTCAGCGATTCCACCCGCATTTGCCCCGCCGAGGCATCAAGCAGGTTGCCGTCCAGATCGGCCAGCCCCAGGTCCAGATCGGCCTGGACGCCATCGCCGGCCATGGTCAAGGTGACCCGCTGGCCGGCCCGCAGACGGACTTGATAGACATCCACGATGTCGCCGGAAGCGTGGGACTGATCCTCGGGGCCAGTGCCAGGCTGATGGACATAGCCGTTGACAACGACCGGGTTGGGCAGGGTCTGAGCAGTCGTCGGGGTATCGTTGGGGATGTAGATGGCGTCGGGATTGCCGCCGTCATCGCTGTCCATCGCCGCTTCGGCTGCTGGAACCGGGGATGGAGCGTCGTCGCCGATGCTTGCCTGCAACGGCAGACTGGTCAATCCCAGCGTGAGCAACGCATATTTTAAGAGGTTGGCTCTCATTCAAGATCTCCGTATGGAGTGACTGGATCAGGCCCGATGCGCGCCAGATCTGATGAATTCGATAAGCAGCTGTCTGTTAGCAATGACCGTGCCTTATCTTGATCAGGTTCATGGCGCGACTACCAGAAGTCATCCAGTCGCGCCGGTTCCCAGGCGGCCCGTTCCACTCGCCAGGCTCCGCCCTGTCGAATCAGGTTAAGGTCGAAGCGATACAGGTCAGCGTTCACGCCCACCAACTCGCCGGCGCTCGCTACGGGTCGGCCGGCCATCGCCGCCGCGACCCTGACCGTGGCGCGATCCGGTTGCGGAAAGGCGATAGCGCCGATGCGCGTGAACAGGTGGATGGACTGGTTGCGCAGGACATGCAGGCGGATCAGGTTTTCCACCGTCTTGCGGTCGTAGCCGTGGGCGTCGGTGTAATCGTCCGCGATCAGCGCGCGCAGGTCCCCCACCTTGCGTTCCTCGGCAGCCGTCTGGGCCTGAGTAACTAAAGCCCGGATTTCGTTCTCCGGCGAGCCGGCGTCACGCGAACACGCCGCCAGCGCGAGCACCACCCCGACCAACCACCATGCCCCATATCGGGCCATTCGTAACATTATACGCCTTACGCGCTGACCCGGATTACAATCGACAGTCAAGCTGTTCATCCTCCCCTTCCACACGGAACGCGCCATGAACCATCGGTTTGAGATCCTCGACAAGGCGATTTGCTATAGCGGATTTTTCCGCATGGAAAAATACCGGCTGCGACACGAACAGTTCGCCGGGGGCTGGAGTCCGGAGATAACCCGCGAGTGTCTGGAACGCGGCCACGCGGTCGCGGTGCTACCTTATGACCCCGAAACCGACCAGATGGTTTTGGTGGAGCAGTTCCGGGTGGGAGCACTGGAGTTTCCCGGCGGACCCTGGCTGCTGGAGATCGTGGCCGGGATTATTGATCATCCGGGCGAAACCACTGAGGAGGTGGCCCGGCGGGAAACCGTCGAGGAGGCCGGTTGTACGCTGCTCGATCTGGTTCCCATCTGCCATTACCTGGTCAGTCCGGGCGGCGCGTCGGAAAGCATCACCCTGTTTTGCGGACGGATCGATGCGTCGACCATCGCGCCCGGCGTGCGCGGCGTTGTGGCCGAACATGAGGATATCCGGGTGCAGGTGGTCACGCGCGCCGAGGCGATGGCGCTGTTGCACGCCGGGCGGATCAACTCCGCCGCGCCGATCATCGCCCTGCAATGGCTGGAGTTGAACCGGCCAGCGCTGCTGGAACGCTGGGGCATTACGCCCTTCTAAATCCCCAGCCGGCTCAGGTCGGGATCCGGTTGCGCCCGGTCCCAAAGCAGCCGAAACAGCTCCAGAAGTTCCTTGGTGCGTTCGTTGGGCTGGGTTTCGTATCCGCCGAGCAGACGGTGTGGGTCGCTGAAGCGCAGCAACACCCGTTCGTCGGCAATGGCGAACGCCTGCCCCAGTTCTGGCCGCTTCGGCAGTTCCTCCGGAATGGGCGTGCGCAGCGTCAGAGCGGTGGTCAGCCGCTCGCTCAACCGCACCAGTCCCGGACAGGCGTTGCGCCAGTCCCGCGCCGGCGGCAACACCAGATGCAGGCGGATTCGCGGCTGGCTGACGACCCGGTTGCGGATCGCGGCCAGCACGTCAGGATCGTTGTACAGATCGGCGCGCACCAGCGGGGTATAGAGATACAGGGTGCGCCGCAGGTTCTCGATCAGTTCCAGCAGCGCGCGCCGGCTGTCATCCAGTCCCGCCAGCGAAATCAGGGCTGTTTCGTCAGGATTCGCCATCGCCGCGACCTCCTCTTAGAAAATGACATTAGCTGGACATCAGCAGCCGTCCCGCCATGAGGACGACCACCAGTAGAAATACCGGGCGGATCAACGGCGCGCCGTACCGAATCGCACTGTGCGCGCCGGCGAACGCCCCGATCATCAGCAGCGCGCCCATGCCTAGACCGACCGCGTAGTCGATATTGCCCAGTACGACGAAGGTCAGCAGAGCTGTCAGGTTACTGATGAAGTTCATGAATCGGGCGACCCCGGCGGCGGTCACCAGATCCAGCCGGAACAGTTTCACTGCCGCCGCCATCCAGAACGCGCCGGTGCCGGGACCGATGAAACCGTCGTAAAAACCGATCAATCCGCCAGTCGCCAGTTTGACCCCGCGCCGGACCGCATCGGGGGCCAGTGGCGGTTTCGCAACGTCGGCGGATGGATGGGCGCGGCACGGCCAGATCAGATAGGCCGCCGCCAGCAGAATCGCCAAGGGCAACAGTTTTCGCAACGCGCCGGCGCTCAGCAGATAGATCAGCAACGCCCCGCACAAGGCCCCCACGAAGGTGCCAAAGCTCATGGCCCACCACAGCACCGGCTGGAACAGGCCCTTGCGGATGAAGGTCAATGAGGCGCTGAAGGTGCCGAAAGTCCCAACCAGTTTGTTGGTGCCCACCACCAGATGCGGCGGCATCCCGGTACTCAGCAGGGCCGGCATCACCAGCATCCCGCCGCCGCCGGCGATGGCGTCGATAAAACCGGCCAGCAGGGCGGCGCCGCCCAGCAGCAGCAGCGTCACCGGGTCCAGGGCCAGTTCCATCAGGGCCACACGGATTCAGCGTTCCGCGCCGGGCGGGGCCAGGGCGTCCACCAGCGCCGCCAATAAGTGGTGCAGCGCAGCGGGATCGGGCGCCAGGAACGCCGCCTCATCCGGCGCTTGGGCGCCCACCCCCAGCGCGATGCCACCCAATGCCGTTGCTGTCGCCAGCGCCGGCGCATCGTTAGGCGCATCACCCGCAAACAGTACGGTTGCCGGCTCTGCACCGCCGTGGGCGACGATGGCGCGCAGCGCCGTGCCCTTGTCCTGGGCGATGGCCGGCACGACCTCCAGCGCCAGCGGCCCGTCCAGAAGGTGCAAGTCGGCGGCGTGCGGCTTGAGCAGCGCCAGCGCCTCGCTCCGCAACGGTTCGATGCGGTCCGGGGCCAGTTGCCGATAGTGGAGGGTAAAACCAAACGGCTTCTTTTCCACCCAGGCGCCCGGATACGCAATCAGGCCGGTTTCGAGCGCGGCGCTCAGGGCGTCGAGCAGAGGGCGGCTGGCCAGCGCTGCGGTGGGAATGAAGCGCTCCCCGGCCAGTTCCAGCTCCAGCCCGGTGGATCCGCCGTAGTCCAGATCCTTCAGGCCAACCATGCCGATTAAATCATCCAGCCCCCGGCCGCTGACCACCCCGACCGTGATCCGTGGCGTCGCGGCCAACCGGGCCAGTACGTCGCGCAATACGGGATCGAGCTGCGCCAGGCGGGGATGCGCCACCAGCGGGGTCAGCGTCCCGTCGTAGTCGAACACCAGCGCCAGCCGTTCACCCCGGCGGTAGGCGGCGACCAGCCGTTCCAGAAGGTTCAGGTTTGCGGGCGGCATCAGGCGGTCTCCTGCGGGGATGGAGTCGAGATCGGTACGGCGGTGAGATCGGCCAGGAAATTGGCCGCCCAGCGGTAAATGTTGTTTTCCTCCACCTGCCGCCGCATTCGCGCCATGCGCTCCCGTCGTTCTGCGGCGGGCATCTCCAGCGCTCGCCGAATCGCTTCCGCAAACTGTTCGGTATCGTAGGGATTGATGATCAGGGCATCGGCCAGTTCGCGCGCCGCGCCGGCGAATTCGGACAGAATCAGCACCCCGTCGAGATTCGTCTGGGCCGCAACGTATTCCTTGGCGACCAGATTCATTCCGTCGTGCAGCGAACTGACGATGCCGATCGCGGCCATGCGCAGAAAGGCGTGGACCGTCGTACCGTCGTGGTGGCCGACCAGGAAGCGGATCGGCTTCCAGGCATCGGTTTGCAAGCGCCAGTTGATATCATCGGCCAGCGCCTCCAGCTCATTGATGTAATTGCGATAACGGGGAATGTGGGTGCGGCTGGGCGCCCCCAGTTGCACGAAGGTGAATTTTTCCCGGTACTGCGGGCAGCGTTCGAAAAAGCGCCCCACCGCCCGGAACCGTTCGGTCAGGCCCTTGGTGTAGTCGATACGATCCACGCCGACCGCGATGCGCGTGTTCTTCAGTTCATACCGCGCCTGGAGTTCCGCGATTTGCTGTTCCAGTTCGGCGCCGGCCAGCGCGTGACGTTCGGTCCAGCTCTCGACGCTGATCGGGAACGGCCGCACCCGCGAGGCATGGCCTTGCAGTTCCACCGCGAAATGATCCCAGTCCAGCCGGGCCTCGATCATCCGGTCCACGGTGTCAAGGAAATTGTTGCAGTGCTGCTGGAGGTGGAAACCGATCAGGTCAGCGCCCAACATGCCGCGCAGCAGGTCCGCCGCCCAGGGACAAATGCGGAACGCCTCCGGATTGGGCCAGGGGATATGCCAGAAGATGCCAACCGCCAGATCGGGCCGGGCTTCCTTGAGGAAGCGGGGAACCAGCGCCATCTGATAATCCTGCACCAGCACCACCGCCGGGTCAGCGCCGGCCTCTTCCAGCGCGGCTTCGGCGAAGCGGCGATTGGCGCGCACGTAGTGTTCCCAGTCGCTGGCCCGGAATATCGGCCGCTCGTGGGCGAGGTGGCAGAGCGGCCACAACCCTTCATTGGACAAACCGTAGTAATAGCCCTGCTCTTCTTCCCGGCTCAGCCACACCCGCCGCAGGGTATAGGTAGGATCATCCGGCGGCACCGCCAACCGGCCCTGGGCATCGGCCATTTGCCGGTCGGCCTCGCCGGAACCGTGCGCGACCCACACTCCGCCACAGGCCTGCAATACCGGGTCCAGCGCAGTCACCAGACCGCCGGCGGGCATGATCAAGCGGGGTTTGCCATCGCGCAGTTCATGCATGTATGGCTCGCGGTTGCTGACCACCAGCAGTTGTCCGCCGCGCAGGCAGTCGATGACATGGGCGCGCAACCGCTCACGGGACCAGATATTGTCGGCGCGCACCACCGCCCGTGCCTGCGCCTGATGCGCGGTGCGGGCGATCCGGAATGAGGCGGCCAATCGGTCGCTTTCGCTGGACAGTCGCGCGATGGGCAGCGCCAGCGGCGGCGCTTCGGCGGCGTCGCCGGTGCGCAATCGCTGCATCCATTCCGCCAGCCGATTGAGCGGCCGGTCGTACAGCAGCCAGGCGCTGGCGACGGTCAGGATCAGTAGCGACAGGATGATGAGGCTGATCCAGAAACCAAACTGCATTTGCCGGTAAGTGGCCCGTTCGTCCAGGCTTACCAGATCGTGGAGCACCACCAGTACGCCCTGTGGCTGACCATCCGGCGCGCGGATCGCTGAGGCGAGGAGGTGCAGGTGGGCGTCAGGCGTGCGGTGGATTTCGACGCGGTCCTTCGTTTCTGCCAGCGCCTGCTCGACCATCGGGTCCAGCAGCGCGGAAAAGTCGGCGACGCTCTTGCCCGCCGCAACCAGCCGCCGGTCAGCGCGATAAACCGCCAGCCCGATCAGCCGCCGGTAGCCTTCCAGCATGGAACCGAGCGCGGTCGTCGCTTCACTGTCCGGCAATTGCAGCGCCACTTGCACCGGATACGCCATCTGATGGGCCAGAACGTAGGCGCGGCGATCCATTTCCTCCAGATCATTCTGGCGCTCGCGTTCGATTTGGAACCAGGCCAGCGCGCCGGTCAGCAGACCGACCAGCACGGTGATCAGCAGTCCCATCCGCAGTGAGTTGGGCAAGTGAAATGAACGTTTGGACGCCACGGGCGATGACTCCGGTTGGATGGGTTGGAGGCTGCGCCGGAACGATCAGCGGCGCCCGGACGGTTACTGATCGGCCAACCGGTCGAGAGCGGCGATATCCTCGGCGCTTAATTTCAGCGTGGTCGCCCGCAGGCTGTCGCGGATGCTGGCGACCTTGCTGGCCCCAGGAATGGGCAGGATATGCCGGCCCTTGTGCAGCAGCCAGGCCAGGGCGATGCGATAGGGCGTAGCCTGATACTTGGCGGCGAGGAGTTGCAGTACGGGTTCTTGAGTGAGGCGACCATGACCGTGATAACCGCCGACCGGACTGTAGGGGATATAGGTAATCCGCCGCGCCCGGCAGAGGTCGATCAGACCGTTACGGAAATCCCGCTGGTCAAACAGGTTGCAATGATTCTGCACGGAGGCGACCACGGTGAAATCGAGCGCCTGCTCCAGTTGGGTGGGACTGACGTTGGACAGGCCGAGATGAAGGATTTGGCCTTCTTCCTTCAGCCGGACCAGGGCTTCCAGTGAACGGCGAAAATCCACCTTGGGATCGACGGCGTGCAGTTGGTACAGGGTGATGCAATCGGTTTGTAGCGCTTGCAAGCTGCGTTGACAGGACAGCCGCAGCCAGTCGGGATCGCCGTCCACCACCCAGGCCCCGCCGGGTCGGCGCAGCCCACCCTTGGTGGCGACCATCACGTTATCGGTCATGCCGAGTCCGGCCAGCGTCTGGCGGATCAGCCGCTCGTTATGGCCGATATCGTCATCGTCCAAGCAGTATACGTTGGCGGTGTCGATGAAATTGCCGCCGTCGGCGACAAAGGCTTCGATGACCGCAATCGCCTGCGCCTCATCGGGCCGGCCGCTGATGGACAGCGGCATGGCGCCCAGGCCGATAGAGGTGAACAGCAAGCCGGTATTGCCGAGTTCGCGTTGCTGCATGGGTGGATTCTCCCGTGGGTTATGGTTCGAGCAACGACGGATTCCAGGTGGCGCGGGTCTTGCGCGCGGCCCAGGTGGCGTCATCGGTCTGATTATAGAACGGCCCGTCCGGTATCGGGCCGCTATCCCGGCATGGAGTTCAACCCAGCAGGCGGATCAGGACGCTCTCGTAAATCCGGCTTAACCGTTCGAGATCGGCGGTTGCCACTCGCTCGTTGATTTTATGGATGGTGGCGTTGAGTGGGCCAAGTTCGATGACTTGCGCGCCGGTCGGAGCAATAAAGCGACCGTCGGACGTGCCGCCACTGGTGGACAGTTGCGGCTCCAGCCCGGTTTCGGCGCAGACGGCGGCGATGGCGGCGGCCACCAGCTCGCCGGGCGGGGTAAAGAACGACCTCCCCGACAGGCTCCATTCGAGGTCGTATTGGAACACCTGACCGGTCTTGACCTCCTCGTTCAGCAGAGCGGTTTCGACGATCAGCCGGGTGCGTTCCTGGAGTTGCTCGACGGTGACCGCTGGCGAAAAGCGGAAGTTGAACCGCATCTCCAAATCGCCGGGAATGACATTGACCGCGCCCGCGCCGGAACGCAGATTGGAAATCTGGAAGGAGGTGGGTGGAAAAAAGGCGTCGCCCTGGTCCCAGACTTCATCCACCAGCGCCGTCAGCAGCGCGCCAACAGCGTGGATGGGATTTTGCGCCAGATGCGGATAGGCGACATGGCCTTGAATGCCCCGCAGCAGCAACCGGCCGTTCAGCGAGCCGCGCCGACCATTCTTGATCGTATCGCCCAGCCGGGCTGAACTGGAGGGTTCACCCACCAGGCACCAGCGGATTTTCTCGCCGCGCGCCTCCAGCCATTCCACGACCTTGACCGTGCCATTCACCGCCACGCCTTCCTCATCACTGGTGATCAGAAAAGCGATAGAGCCGCGCAGCTGGGGATGGGCGGCGAGGAAGCGTTCGCAGGCGGTGATCATCGCCGCCAGACTGCCTTTCATGTCCGCCGCGCCGCGTCCGTACAGCAAGCCATCGTGGATTTCCGGCACGAACGGCGGCGATTGCCACTGCTCCAATGGGCCGGGCGGCACCACGTCGGTATGGCCGGCGAAGGCGAACACGGGTTCAGCAGCGCCGTACCGCGCCCAGAGGTTGTCCACGTCGCCAAACCGCAGCCGCTCCACCCGGAAGCCGAGCGCTTCCAGCCGAGTGATCAGGATTTCCTGACAGCCGGCGTCCTCGGGCGTAACCGAGGGGCGGCGGAGCAGATCGAGAGCGAGTTCGAGCGTGGCGTTCATCAATCCCGCAGCAACTCATTCAGGCTGACTCGGGAACGGGTTTTATCATCGACCTGCTTGATGATCACCGCACAGTACAGACTGTGACTGCCATCGGGTGCGGGTAAAGCGCCCGGCACCACCACCGATCCCGCCGGCACCCGGCCATAGCTGATTTCACCGGTCAGCCGGTTATAAATCTTGGTGCTCTGGCCGATATAGACGCCCATCGAGATGACCGAACCCCGTTCGACGATCACGCCCTCGACGACTTCGGAACGGGCGCCGATGAAGCAATCATCTTCGATAACCGTGGGACTGGCTTGCAGCGGTTCCAACACCCCGCCGATGCCGACGCCGCCGGACAGGTGGACATTCTTGCCAATCTGCGCACAGGAACCTACCGTCGACCAGGTATCCACCATGGTCCCGGAATCAACATACGCGCCGATGTTGACGTAGGACGGCATCAGCACCACGCCGGGGGCGATGTAGCAACCGCGCCGGGCGGCCGCCGGGGGCACGATTCGCACCCCGGCGGCCAGAAAGTCGTTCTCGCCATATTCGGCGTACTTGGGCGGCACCTTGTCGAAATAATTGGTATAGCCGTCGCGGATGACCGTGTTCTCATTCAGGCGGAAGCACAGCAGCACCGCCTTTTTCAACCACGGGTTGACCACCCAGCCGCCATCGCGCGGCTCTGCGACCCGCACCCGGCCCAGTTCCAGCAGCCCCAGGGCTTCCTCGACCGCTTCGCGCAGCTCGGCGGGAGCGGTGGTGGGATCGAGTTCGGCGCGGCGCTCGAACGCATTTTCGATAATCCGCTGCAATTCAGTCATCAGGCAATGTCCTCGACGCGGGCGGTGTCCCGGAAAACCGGTAGGGTTTGGGCACAGCCGCGAAAAACCGTCATAATAAGGGGGATAAAGAAGAACCGGTCGCCGCGTGGACGCCCCGGACCCGGAGGCCACTTTAACACCCCAACCCCCCGAACGGCAGCAGGCGGACCGCTCCGGGCGGGCGCCGGATTATGCGGATAGACCCCTAAAGAAAACACGAACGAGGGTATTCGGTCATGTCGAAAAAATCGCTGGCGGACTCTGGCAAGCAGGAGAAGTCCGAAAAATCCGGAAATCAGGCAGCCGCCGGAACCAAAGCGGCTTCCCCCCTTCCCCAACCTGCCGCCGAAGCGGTTGCTGCACCGCCCCCGGCCATGGCCAGCCTTGCCAAGGCAGCCGCCGATGTCGCCGTCGCGCCGCCGGTTCCGGTCACGCCGGCAGGCGTGGATGGCCGCCAGCGGGCAATAATCGAAAAGGTTACGCCGGAACTTGACGGCGGCCGCTTCGCTGTCAAGCGCACCGTCGGCGATAGCGTCGTGGTCGAGGCGGACGTGTTCACCGACGGTCACGATGCGCTGTCCTGCCTGTTGCAATACCGCAAGGCCGGCGCCACCGCCTGGCAGGAAGTCGCGATGCGCTTTCTGGTCAATGACCGCTGGCGCGGCGAATTTCCGGCGCTGGAGCTGGGTCGCTACGAATACACGGTCACGGCCTGGGTGGACGCCTTCAAATCCTGGCGGCATGACCTGAGCCGCTGGGTGCAGGCCGAAGACATCGTTATCGCGCTACGGGTGGGCGAGAAACTGGTGGAAAAAGCCAGCCAGCGCGCTGCCGGCGCAGATGCCCAGTGGCTGACCCGGCGCGCCCAGGAACTGATCAGCCCGCAGGATCTGGAATATCGCCGCCAGTTGGGGCTGGACGAAGAACTGGCCCGGTTGATGGCGGTGTATGCCGACCGGAGTCTGGCGCTGAGCTACGACCAGACGCTGGTCGTGGTGGTGGACGACGAACGCGCCCGTTTCAGCGCCTGGTACGAGCTGTTTCCGCGTTCGTGCAGTCCGGTTCCTGGCCGGCACGGAACCTTCAAGGACTGCGAGGCCTGGCTGCCGCGCATCGCCGCCATGGGCTTCGATGTGCTGTACTTTCCGCCGATTCATCCCATCGGCCGGGTCAACCGCAAGGGCCGGAACAATACGCTGACGCCCGGCCCGGATGATGTTGGCAGCCCTTGGGCGATTGGCGCGGCGGAAGGCGGCCATAAGAGCATTCTGCCGGAACTGGGGACGCTGGAGGATTTCCGCCGGCTGGTGCAAAAGGCCAGGGAACACGGCATCGATATCGCCCTGGATATCGCCCTGCAATGCGCGCCCGATCATCCCTACGTCAAGCAGCATCCCGACTGGTTCCGCTGGCGGCCGGATGGCACGGTGCAGTACGCGGAAAATCCGCCCAAGAAGTATCAGGACATCTATCCGTTCAATTTCGAAACCAGCGACTGGCGGGCGCTGTGGGACGAAATCAAGAGCATCTTCGCGTTCTGGGCGGCGCAGGGTGTGCGCATCTTCCGGGTCGATAACCCGCACACCAAGCCGTTTGCGATGTGGGAATGGCTGATTGGCGAGATCAAGAAGACCACCCCGAACGCCATCTTCCTGGCCGAAGCCTTCACCCGGCCCAAGGTCATGCACCGCCTGGCCAAGCTCGGCTACACCCAGTCCTACACCTATTACGCCTGGCGCAATGCGGCGTGGGAGCTGAGCGAATACCTGACCGAAGTCTGCCAGGGACCGGGCCGCGAGTACTTCCGTCCCAATTTCTGGCCGAACACCCCGGACATTCTGACCGAGGCCCTGCAATTCGGCGGCCGGCCCATGTTCATGTCCCGGCTGGTGATGGCGGCGACCATGACCGCCAACTACGGCATCTACGGGCCGGCTTACGAACTGATGGAGCATGTCGCGGTCAAGCACGGCAGTGAGGAGTATCTCGATTCCGAGAAATACCAGTTGCGCTACCGCGATTTCCAGGAACTGGACGGGCCGAACAGCCTGCGCGACTTCATCACGCTGGTGAACCGTATCCGCAAGCGCAATCCCGCCCTGCAATCCGACTGGAGCTTGCAACTGCATCCCATCGACAACGACCAGCTCCTCTGCTACAGCAAGACCACCGCCAACCGCGCCAACATCATTCTGGTCGTGGTGAATCTGGATCCTAATTACACTCAGGCCGGCTGGACGAAACTGAATCTGGAAGCGCTGGGCGTGGATCCGCATCTGCCTTTCCAGGTGCATGACCTGCTCAGCGGCGCGCATTACCTGTGGAACGGCCCGCGCAACTATGTGGAGCTGAACCCGCACCGGATGCCGGCCCATGTATTCCGCATCCGCAGCAGCCTGCACACCGAGCGGGATTTCGATACGTTTGATGGCTGAGGAGGTCCGCTTGAGCAACCGTCCACTCAGGGGCTGGGCCGGCGTAGACGACCCGCTCTGGTACAAAGACGCCGTCGTGTATCAACTGCATGTCAAAGCGTTTGGCGACAGCAGTCAGGATGGCATCGGCGATTTTCGCGGCCTGATCGAGCGCCTGGACTACCTCCAGGATCTGGGCGTGGATACCTTGTGGCTGATGCCCTTCTATCCCTCGCCCCTGCGCGATGACGGTTACGATATTTCCGACTACCAGAACGTGCATCCGGACTACGGCGCCCTGGCCGACTTCCGGGCCTTCGTCCGCGAGGCGCACGTCCGGGGGCTCAAGCTCATCACTGAGCTGGTGATCAATCACACCTCGGATCAGCATCCCTGGTTCCAGGCCGCCCGGCGCGCGCCGCCGGGTTCGCCGGAGCGGAATTTCTATGTCTGGAACGACGACGATAAGAAATTCCCGGAGACCCGGATCATCTTCACCGACACCGAAGTTTCCAATTGGGCCTGGGATCCGCTGGCGCAGCAGTACTACTGGCACCGCTTTTTCTCCCACCAGCCCGATTTGAACCACAACAATCCGGCAGTGGTGAAGGCCGTCATTAAGGTCATGCGCTTCTGGCTGGATCTGGGGGTCGACGGACTGCGGCTGGACGCCATTCCCTACCTGTGCGTGCATGAAGGCACCCCCAATGAGAACCTGCCCGAAACCCACGCAGTGATCCGGCAGATGCGGGCGGTGGTGGACCGGCATTACCGCAGCCGGCTCTTTCTGGCCGAGGCGAATCAATGGCCGGAAGATGTGCGCGACTACTTCGGCAACGGCGACGAATGCCACATGGCTTATCATTTCCCGCTGATGCCGCGCATGTTCATGGCCATCGCCCAGGAAGACCGCTATCCCATCGTCGAAATTCTCGAACAGACGCCGGACATTCCCGACCACTGCCAGTGGGCCATCTTCCTGCGCAACCACGACGAACTGACCCTGGAAATGGTCACCGACCGGGAGCGGGATTACATGTACCGCACCTACGCCGCCGATCCACGGATGCGGGTCAATGTCGGCATCCGCCGCCGGCTCGCCCCGCTGATGGACAACGATCCCAGCAAGATCAAGCTGATGAACAGCCTGCTGCTGTCGATGCCGGGGACGCCCATCTTCTATTACGGCGACGAAATCGGCATGGGCGACAATTTCTACCTGGGCGACCGCAACGGGGTGCGCACCCCCATGCAGTGGAGTCCCGACCGCAACGCCGGTTTCTCCAGAACCGACCCGCAACGCTTGTACCTGCCGCCGATCATGGATCCGATCTACGGCTACCAGGCGGTCAACGTCGAAGCCCAGCAGCGCGAACCGGCCTCGCTGCTGAACTGGATGAAGCGCCTGATCGCCGTGCGCCGCGCCTGTCAGGTCTTCGGACGCGGCCGGCTGGAGATGTTGCGGCCCGGCAACCGCAAGATTCTGGCCTATCTCCGCACCTACGGCGCCGACACGGTGTTGTGCGTGGCGAACCTGTCCCGCACCGCACAACCGGTGGAACTGGACCTGAGCAGGCACAAGGGCCGGGTGCCGGTGGAGATGCTCGGTCAGACCGCCTTTCCCCCGATTGGCGAACTGCCCTACCTGTTGACCCTGCCCCGCCATGGGTTCTACTGGTTCCGCTTGACTCAGACCGCGCCGCCGATCTGGCACGAAGACCGGATGCCGGGGCTGGAGCTGCGGGTGCTGGTGCTGTTCCACGGCTGGAAAAGCTTCTTCCCCGATTTGGTCGAGCCTGGACGCCGGGCGATGGCTGAAGCCTTGCACAAGCGGCTGGTTCGCCAGGTTCTGCCGGAATTTCTGCCGACCCAGCGCTGGTTCGCCGGCAAGGGCGGACGAATAGAGCGGGTCGAGTTCGAGAAATACGATATCTGGGCCGACCAGAGCGAATGGTTGCTGGCGCGGGTGCGGGTCTGGCTCGCTGGACGGGCGGAACCGCAGGATTACGGGTTGCCGCTGGCGCTGGCCTGGGAGGAAGACGGCGATGAGAAGCTGCGACCGCTCTGGCCCTATGCGCTGGCCAAGGTCCGGGTCCGCGCCCGGATGGGACTGTTGTACGACGCTTTCGCCGAAGAACGGTTTTGTCAGACCCTGGTGAAAATGATCGCCCAGAGCGCCCGGATTCCACTGGGCAACGGCTGGCTGAAGTTCACCGCCACTCGCGCTTTTGGGGAACTGGCGGGTGAAGCGCCGCAGGCGTTACCGATCCGGCGGCTGGCGCTGGACAGCAGCAACACCACGATTGCAGTGGGCGACCGGCTGCTGATGAAGGGCTATCGCCGACTGGAAACCGGCATCAATCCCGAACTGGAGATGGGCTTTTTTCTCACCGAAACGGTGGGCTTCGCCCACGCCGCGCCGCTGGCCGGCGCTCTGGAATACGAGGACGAGGAAGGCGATATCATTACGCTGGCGCTGTTGCAGGGCTTCGTCCCGAATCAGGGCGATGCCTGGAGCTACACCCAGGATTACCTCAAGCGGTTTCTGGACGATGCCCTCCAGCAACCCGATCTCATCAACCAGGCCGGTGAAGATCTGCATGCGTCCTATCGGCTGTTTGCCGCCACGCTGGGCCGCCGCACCGGCGAACTGCACCGGGGGCTGGCGCAAACGACCGGCAATCCCGCCTTCGATCCGGAACCGGTCACGGCCAGCGACGTCGCCGGCTGGCTGGCGCGGATTCGGGATGAAGTGAACGCCACCCTGGACCGGCTGGACGCAGCGCGGCGCGAACTGCCGGAACCGGCCCGGTTACTGGCTGATCGGGTGCTGGCGGTTCGCGCGGACTGGGCGACGCGCTGTGAACCGCAGGCGCTCGGCGCGCTGGACGTCATGAAGACCCGCTACCATGGCGATTACCATCTCGGTCAGGTGCTCGTGGTCAAAAACGATGTGATGATCATCGACTTCGAGGGCGAACCGGCGCGACCGCTGGCAGCGCGGCGCGACAAACACTGCCCGCTGCGCGATGTGGTGGGCATGGTGCGCTCTTTCAATTACGCCGCACAGGCCGCGCTGCGCCAGGTTACCGCCGACGGCGCGAGCCGTCGGACGATGCTCGCTTCGCTCGTCAGCGACTGGGAACAGCGGAGTCGGGCCGCGTTCCTGGCGGGCTACGCTGAAACGGCCCAGGACAGCCCCGGCTATCCCGCCAGTCCCGGTCAGGCGGCGCTGCTGCTGACGCTGTTTACCCTGGAGAAAGCCTGTTACGAACTGCGTTACGAACTGGATAACCGCCCCGATTGGGTCCCGATTCCACTCAGTGGACTTTGCGAACTGCTCTTACTACCAACGAAGGATGTGCCGCGATGAAACAACCCAAAATTCTGGCTTTCGTGATGGCGGGCGGCGAGGGCTCCCGCCTGAGTCCCTTGACCACGCAAAATTCCAAGCCCTCGCTACCGTTTGGCAGCCGCTATCGAATCGTGGACTTTGTATTGAGCAATCTGCTCAATTCCAGCATTCAGTCCATCTATCTGCTGGTGCAGTACAAATCCCAGTCACTGATTGAGCATGTGCGCAAAGCCTGGGTGGTGTCGCCGATGCGCAACGAGGAGTTCGTGACGGTCGTGCCGCCGCAGATGATGCGCGGCGGCGACTGGTTCATGGGCACCGCCGATGCGGTGTATCAGAATATCAACCTGATCCAGTTGCACGATCCCGATCTGGTGCTGGTGTTCGGCGCCGATCACATCTACCGAATGGATTTGCAGCAGATGGTGGATTTTCACCGCGAACGCGAAGCCGATGTCACGGTCGCCGCCCTGCCGGTGCCCTTGGACGAGGCGCGCGCGTTTGGCGTCATCGGCACCGACAGCGATGGGCGGGTGCGCGAGTTCCAGGAGAAGCCCGCCCATCCTGCGCCGATGCCGTCCGATCCCACCCGCGCCTATGCCTCAATGGGCAATTACCTGTTCAACGCCAAGGTGATGGTGGATGCGCTCAAGGCGGCCAACCGGCGCGGCGAACATGATTTCGGCCAGCATGTGCTGCCCAATTTGAAAGAAACCCATCGGCTGTTCGCTTATGACTTCGCCAGCAACAAGGTGCCGGGGACGAAGTCCTACGAGGAGTCGGCCTACTGGCGCGATGTTGGCACGCTGGACGCCTATTTCAGCGCCCATCAGGATTTGCTGGCCTGGCCGCCGCGCTTCGATGTGTTCAACCCCCAGTGGCGGATCTTTTCCAGTAACTATCAAGGGCCGGTCGCCCGCTTGATCAGCGCGAAGGTTGATAACAGCGTGATCGCTGCCGGTTCACTGGTGCAGGGGGCTTCGATTCGTAACTCGATTATTCGCCGCGAGGTGATTATCGGGGACGATGTGGAAATCGAGGATTGCGTGATTCAGGACTATGTCCATATCAAGCGCGGCGCGCGGTTACGGCGAGCCATTATCGGCGGTTACAACGTGATCGAGGCCGGTGATCGCATCGGTTATGACCGAGAGCTGGACAGTCGCCGCTATCATGTCACTGACAGCGGCATCACCGTGGTGGGGCCAGGCGAGGTCACCACGACGTTGCGGTCATTTAGCGAATAAGAATTGCTATCCCGCTGTCCAATCCTCCTCGCCCGCCCGTGGGCGAGGGAATATTACCGAAAGGGCGGGTTACGCTGCGCTAGCTCGCCATTTCGGGGGGTCGGATTCTCGGTGAAGGTGGGCGGCGCCCACCCTATCAGGCTCATTGGACCCCCGCCCCTTGACCGCCAAGACGGTATCTACCTGGCTACGTACCGGCCAGCGTCCACGCCCCAAAAAAGGTACGCAATGCATACCCTACCCGGCTAAGCGCCTTTCAAGCCGCAAAGATCTTGTCCATCAGCTCACGGTTGCGGATAGTCAGATCGGCTTCGATTTCCCTGACAATGTTCATGAACAGTTCCGCAGCCGGCGAAAGCATCCGGTTCCTCAAGTAGATAAATCCGTAATCCAGCTTTAGCCAAGGCGCCCGGCAGGGCAGGACGCCAAATTCCCCACCGCGGAGCCACGACTCGAGTTGTAGCGGCGTGGCTACACCAAAGGCATCGCTCGCCAGGATAATGGCATGTGCAGTCGCCAGGTCGTCGACTTCAATAGCGGGGAGCAGGTCGCCGGTGTCCGCACTCACCTCGCTCTTGCCCGGAATCAGTTGCGCCCCCCGAGGAGGAACACGAATCACGGCCAGCGGAAAAGCGTTGAGTTCGGTTTTTGATATCGTCTCGCGCCTCAGCAGCGGATGTCCGTGGCGGCAATAGAAGACCAGTTCGTGTTGACCGATGGATTCGACCTGCAACTGCTCGACGGTTCTGAAGGTGCTGATCTCGGCAATACCCAGATCAACGGATCGCGCCAAGACCAGGTCGGCAACATCCCGCCAGCTACTCAGCCTGACCTGGCAGCGCAGATTTGGGTGCTGCCGCATCAACTCTCCCAGAGCACGGCTGGCGGAGATCTCCGCCGCGTAAGCCCCTGTAGCAACCGCTAAGTTGCCGGCCTCAAGCCCTTGGAGCAACTCGATCTCTCGCTCCAGTTCATCCGTTTCTGCGAGGATGACCTTAGCCCGTTTCAACAGCGCCTCGCCGTAAAGGGTGGGCGTGACCACGGTGGTTTGGCGGTCGAAGAGTGGCACCCCCAGCCCCTCTTCCAGACTGCGAATACTTCGTGAGAAAGCCGGCTGGGAAAGATGTTGCGCCTGAGCCGCACGGTGAAAATTACCATAGCGCCACAGCGCCAAGGCATGGGCGAGCTGTTGTAGCTTGATCATGATGCGCCTAGGTTATCAGACCTTGATAAAAATGCATTAGACAGACGGCGGGCTACACTCTAATAAAACTCGGGCGCGACTTCGCGCCCGATGTTGGAATCAATCGCCAAGCGGATCGATCCCGATGCGGCCTGGCAGTTTGAAAATGCAATTTTTATGGAGAACGTAATGACAACAAAAAGACCATTACGCACAGCGATGTTCCTGGCGTGCATGACGTTAGCTGTGGCGTGGGGCAACGCGGGCGCGGCTGACATTCCCGTGATCACTGGCGAACACTGGACCGCGTCGTCAGCGGAAGTGCAGAAGGCGTATCTCATCGGCATCGCTAATCTGATCCAGGTCGAGACCGCCTACTACGCAGGCAATCCGCCAACCGACAACCAGAACTTCGTCCCGCGTCTCGCCAAGGGGTTGCAAGGCCAGACCCTCGACAGTCTGCGGGAAGATCTCAACCGGTGGTACGCCGGAAATCCCGACCGGCTACAGCGACCGGTCATTGAGACCCTCTGGTTCGAGATGGCTGTGCCTGGACTTCAGAAAAACAAGTAGCGGAGACGAGCAATGAAACGACTTGGATGGATGGTAGCTATTGTGGCGGTGACAGGCGTGGTGGGATGCACGGACATGACGCCGCAGCAGCAGGGAACGATGAGCGGTGCGGCTATCGGCGCCGCCGGAGGGGCCGGCATCGCAGCGATTTCCGGGGGCAATGCCTGGACCGGCGCAGCCATCGGCGGCGTCGCCGGCGGCGTCGCCGGCAACATCCGGGGCAGCCGACAGCAATAGCGCAACAGCCAGCACCCCAGAAATTGCCCTGCCACCAACGGACCCGGTTCCGTTTCTCGCCACACCAGAACTCGGCGCGGCTCAAACCAAGCCGCCGCCGTTCCTGCCTGGGTTGGTCAAGCTCCGGCCAAAGCTGCCGTAAGCAGCCCCGCTGATGCATTTAAGGTATCAGATGTCGATGAAAAATGCATTGGACACAAAGTGATTTACACTCTGATACTTCAATGTGTGACTTCGCTCCGATGCTTGGATCGACAGCCGAAAGCCCATTTTGTTGATGATTCCACGCAAGTGAAAACCCCGATGTCACGGTCGAGCGGACGGAAAAGTCTCATCCGGGCAGATTCTCAAAGGTAACGCCAGTGCCGGTTGACCGCCGGAAGGTCTCACAGGCTGCTAGCGTACGCGGACGTTTCGGGTGCGACGATCTTGTGCTGATGCGCCCCACCGGCGGTTGAGTTCCCTGCCCATTCAAGAGGTGGTCGACAATGAAGGCAGCGGTTGCCTGCTTGGTTGTAGTGCTCGCCGGACCGGCGGCAGCGCAAAACTCCGACTGGAGCTTCGCTCTCTCGCCGTATGCCTGGACGCCGGGCATCACGAGTTCGGTCGAAACGGCCTGGGGAACGGTTGAAGTCGACAAAAGCATCGGCGACGTACTCTCCGATCTCGATCTCGCTTTCATGGGCGCGTTCGAGGCGCGCAACGGTCCCTGGAGTCTCATCGCCGATCTCTTCTATGCCGATCTCTCGGAAAGCCACGCCACCCCACTCGGCGTGCTTTTTTCGCGGGTGCGGATTGAGACCGAGGCGCGGGCGCTGAGCGGCTACGCTGGGTATCGCGTCTATGAGGACGACCGGGTGGCCGTCGATCTGATGGCGGGCTTCCGGGTCAATTCCGTGGACCTCAATGTATCGCTCTCACCCGGCCTGCTCCAGGGCCAGCGCTTCGGCGCGAGCGAGACCTGGATCGATCCGCTGGTGGGTGGCCGCGTGCGCTTCGCGATCACCGACCGCTGGTTCGCGACGGCCCTGGTGGACGTCGGCGGCAGGGGTGGAGATTCTGACCTGACTTGGCAAACCTTCGTGAGCCTCGGCTACCAGTTCAACGAGCGCTGGTCGGTCCAGGGCGGCTGGCGCTACGTTTCCATCGAGAAGGAGATCAACGGGCGCGACGTCGATCTCGACCTGAACGGCCCGTTGCTCGGCTTCACGGTGCGGTTCTGAAGGGTACGCCGCCGTGACAGCCACGCCAACGTGGTGAAACCGCACGCTTTTGGCCCTAACCACCAAATCTAATTGAGGAAATCCGATGACGACTCGCTTCCCGATTATCATCACCTTTCTTGCCGCCACGTCAGTAGCGGGTCTGGCGGTGGGGGCCGAAACGCCCGCCAAAGCCGCTCCAGCGAACACCTTTACCCTGAACCGGGGTGAGAACCTTTCAACCCTGTGCGCATCCATCCGCCAGTCCGGCGTCAACGTCTCGATGGCCGACTGTGTGACCCAGATCCTGTTCGCCAACCGGCAGTGGTTCGATGATCGCTTCGGCTACGTCTGGAACGACCCGGCGGCGGTGAAGCTGGACTCCGCCGTCCGGCTGTGGGCCGGTATCCCCTACGTGCTGCCCGCCGAACTGGTCGCAGCCAAGCCGGCGCAGGCCGAGGCCGCGCCGCAGGCGTCGAAGGGACCGGACGAGACCCAGCCGATCCATCCGGCGCATTTCGATCCCCTGGGCAAGGCGCCTTCCACGTTCACGATTGAGGTGCGCGATCGTCTGAAGGTCACGCTGCCGTTCGCGGATCGCCGCGACTTCGAGGAGGCCAAGAAGGGTTTCATCGCCGAGCCGTCTTATAAGCAGATCATGGCGGACGCCGGACACGTGGCCTGGGACATGGGCAGCTACCAGTGGCTGCTGAGCGGCAAGGACTTCGAGAGCATCAATCCATCGCTGCAGCGGCAGGCCGTCCTCAACATGGCCTACGGTCTCTATGAGGTGGTTCCGGGGCGCATTTACCAGGTTCGGGGCTACGACCTCGCCAACATCAGCTTCATCAAGGGCGACACCGGCTGGATCGTCTTCGATCCGCTGACCGCCAAGGAGACGGCGCGGGCCGCGCTCGAGTTCATCAACGAAAAACTCGGCAAGCGTCCGGTGGTCGGCGTCGTGTATTCGCACTCGCATGTGGACCACTTCGGCGGCGTGCGCGGCGTGGTCGATGAGGCCGACGTCGCCAGCGGCAAAGTGATGTTGATCGCGCCGGCGGGTTTCCTCGAAGCGGCGATCGCCGAGAACGTGTTCGCCGGCAACGCCATGACGCGGCGCTCGCAATGGCAGTACTCCGTGCTGCTGAAGCGCGATCCCTTTGGCCACGTCGACCAGGCGATCGGCAAAAACATCGCTAGCGGCAACACCGGCCTGATCCCGCCGAACCGACTGGTGAGCAAGGACTTCGAGGAAATCACGCTCGACGGCGTGAAGATGGTGTTCCAGAACGCGCCGGACACCGAGGCGCCGGTCGAGATGAACACCTACTTCCCGCAGTTCAAGGCCCTCTGGGCGGCGGAGATCATCACCGGCACGATCCACAACATCTACACGATTCGCGGCGCCGCCGTGCGCAACGCCCTGAACTGGTCGAAGGAGATCAACGAGGCGCTCTACCAGTTCGGCCAGGAAGCCGAGGTGATGTTCGCCTCGCATAGCTGGCCGCGCTGGGGCAACGACCGCATCCAGGAGGTGCTGCGCGCGCAGCGCGACGCCTACGCCAACCTCAACAACCAGGCGCTGCATTACGCGAACCGGGGCGTCACGATCAACGAGATCCACAACGTCTACGAAGTGCCGAAGAGCCTGCGCGAGCAGTGGGCCGCCCGCAGCTACCACGGCGACGTGCAGAACAATACGCGCGGCGTGATCAACCGCTTCCTCGGCCACTACGACGGCAACCCGACCAACCTGATCCCGCTGTCGCCCGCCGACTCGGCCCCGCTCTACGTGGAGATGATGGGCGGTGCCGAGAAGATCCTTGCGCGCGCCCAGCAGCTCTATGACGAGGGGGCCTATCTCTACGCCACCGAAATCCTCAACAAGCTGGTATTCGCCGAGCCGCACAACCAGGCCGCACGACGCCTGCTGGCCGACGCCTTCGAGCAGCTCGGCTACCAGGCCGAGAGTACCAGCACCCGCAACAGCTTCCTGCAGGGGGCGTTCGAGTTGCGCAACGGCCTGCCCGGCGGTGTACCGGCGCGGTCGACGGGGCCGGATGTGGTGCGTGCGATGTCAACCGAGCAGTGGCTCGACTTCATCGGCATCAGCATGGACCCGAAGAGAGCCGACGGCATCCGGTTCGTCATCAACCTGGTCACGCCCGATAACGGCGAGCGCTTCGTGGTCGAGATGAGCAACGCGACCCTGACCACGATCAAAGGCGAGCAAGCGAAGAGTCCGGACCTCACGGTCACGGTGAACCGCGCCGACCTCAACCAGGTGATGATGGGCGTGGCGTCGTTCGACGACCTGATCAAGGCGGGCAAGGCGAAGTTCGACGGCAACCGGGCCGGTTTCGACCAGTTGCGCTCGATCCTCGTCCCGTTCACGCCGGACTTCGAGATCCTGCCGGGCACCGCCCCCAAGCAGCCGACCGATGCGCCCAAACCGTTCGAGGTGAGGAATCTCGTGAACCCCATGGTCGGCGATTGATACTGGAGGGTAGCCGAGCGACCGCCCGTTGCGGAGCAGCGGGCTTGGCGTGGGTGCGATCCGGTGTTGGGTCGCATCCACGTCATCATCTCCCTGACAATCATCAACCTTAACAATCCGGGAAAAACTTGTGACCCTCAAACTCCGCGGCTTCGCCGCCAACCACCACCAGGCTTGCGCGGCAACCATCGGTGCGATGCTGCTGTTGGCTCCGGGAGCCGGTGGAGCCGCCGAAGCGTGGCAGTCGTTCTTTTCCGTCACCCCGATCTGGCAGGGCAGCGCCAATATCGATAACGGCGGCGACTTCGATGCCGCCGGGGTCGGGATTCGCGCCGGCACGGGCAGCGGATTCGGGGCGGGCCATCGCGCCGGCGTCACGTTCCATTACGATTATCTCGACTACAACTTTTCGAGTCGGACCGCCTTCGGGGAGGCGCCCTGGGGCCAGATGCAGCGGTTCGGATTGAGCGTGCCGCTTGTATTCAGCGGGGCCGACGGCTGGTTTTACGGCATCACGCCCTCGGTGGAATGGTCCCGCGAGAACGGCGCCGACTTGGGCGAATCCGCGACCTACGGCGGCATCCTGAGTGCGACCAAAGCATTTGCGCCCGACCAGCGTCTCGGCCTCGGCTTGGGAATGTTCAGCGACATTGAAGAGACCAGGGTGATCCCGATTTTGGTCGTTAACTGGCGTTTGAACGACCGTTGGAGCCTGGTCAATCCGCTGCCCGCCGGTCCGGCCGGTCCGGCGGGATTCGAACTCAATTATCGCTTCGACAACGGCTGGGATCTCGGTTTGGGCGCCGCCTACCGCAGCCTGCGGTTCCGTCTGAGCGAAACCGGCCCAACGCCGGACGGCGTGGGCGAGGAACGGGGTGTGCCGGTCTTCCTCCGCCTGTCCGCCGACTTTGCCGACCATGCGTCGTTTTTCCTGTACGCGGGGGCGATTGTCGGGGGCGAATTGCGCGTCGAGGATTCCGGCGGCAACACGCTGCGTGAGGAGTCCTTCGATCCCGCGCCCCTGCTCGGTGCGACATTCAGGATGCGGTTCTAACGGTTCCGCGTGAGACGGCCCGCTCTGGGGTCATGCACCCTGTACCCTGATGGGTAGCGCGGGTACACGCTCTCTCGATGTCAACACTCACCACCTGTCCCGGAGGCTCCGGATGAAAATCAACTGGACTGTTTGTTGTGCCGCCCTGCTGATCCTCGCCCTCACGATCTTGCCAGAAGCTGAGGCGGGCGAGGTTTTGGATAGTGTGAAGGCCCGTGGGCAACTGCGCTGTGGGGTGAGTGAGGGCATTCCGGGTTTCTCCGAGCGGGATGCCGACGGACGCTGGCGCGGGTTCGAGGTGGATTTCTGCCGCGCCGTGGCGGCGGCTGTCTTGAGCGACCCGGAAAAAGTGGAGTTCGTGCCGTTGCGCACCTCCAGCCGGTTTCCCGCGCTGCAGACGCGCCGGATCGACCTGTTGCTGAGCGGCACCACCTGGACCCTCACCCGCGAAGCGGTGTTGAAGGTCCAGTTTCCGGGAATTCTGTTCTACGACGGCCAGGGCTTCATGATTCCGACCGCAGCTCATATTAAGACGCTCGCCGACCTCGATGGCGCGACGGTCTGTGTGGAAAAGGGCACGACGCACCAGCGCACCCTGACCGCTTATTTCAAGGTGAAAGGCTGGTCTTTTGAGCCGCTGGTCATCGACTCGGCCCCCCAGGCCGCAGAGGCGTTCTTCGCGGGCCGCTGCCGCGCCTACACCTCGGACACGGGCCAACTGGCCGCCATGCGTCTGCAAGCGCCTAAAAATCCGCAGGACTTCGTGATCCTCCCCGAACAAATCTCCAGGGAACCCCTCAGCCCCGCTGTTTGGGGCGGCGATCCGGAGTGGACCACAGTGGTCCGCTGGGTCCTGAACACCCTGATCCTCGCGGAACGACACAACGTCACCCGCAACAACCTCGATGCAGTCATCGCCGGGCAGACCAACCCCTTGGTGTGGGCGACCGACGACGACCGGGAACTGCTCGCGCAGTCGATGGGTATCCCGATCCGCTGGGGAATACGGGCACTCAAGGCGGTTGGCAACTATGGCGAGATGTACGAGCGCAACGTCGGGCGCGACAGTCCGCTCCAGATCGAGCGCGGTCTCAACCGGCTCTGGACCGAGGGCGGACTCCACTATGCTCCACCGATTGACTGAGTAAACGGTCATGACCGAACTTCAGATTTATTTAACCATCGGGGTCTTCGCTGCCGTGATCCTGCTGATCGCGTTCGACCTCATCGACATGATGGTCGCCGCCCTGCTCGGGGTCAGCGTCCTGATCGTGTTCGGGATCCTTGACGGTAGCGATCTGATGCCGATTGTACAGACCGCCGGTGGTCCGCTCGCCCTGCT